>Ga0126314_10000009_pt1 | contig 175440 bp, 183 predicted proteins | sample Plot105B_FD_92535 | JGI IMG/M metagenome (GOLD analysis project Ga0126314, IMG submission 92535) | Serpentine soil microbial communities from UC McLaughlin Reserve, CA, USA - Plot105B | ecosystem: Environmental > Terrestrial > Soil > Grasslands | place: USA: UC McLaughlin Reserve, Lake... | reverse complement strand
GACTTCGCGGAGCGCTGCTGTTTCGTCTCAGCTTCGTAGCTTCCACCACCGACAATCCCGGACGAAGCCGGGAGCGCTCCGCACCACCTCCCCACCTTCATGGCTGTTCAGCGTGAGGCGGCGCCGCCGTGCGTCCTTCGAGACGCGGCTTCGCCGCTCCTCAGGATGACGAAGTTTGTCGAAGCCAACCCACCTTCGTCATCCTGAGGAGCGAGCCTCAAGCGAGCGTCTCGAAGGACGCAACGCCTAGCCGCCGCCATAGCCGCCATCACCCCAAAGGAGCCCGTCATGACCAAGGCCCGGATAAATCGGGAAGCCCGCCTCAAGCTGATCCGTCAGGCGGCGGAGCGCGAACGCTGGCGTTCCATGAGCGCCCGCGAGGTTATCGACGAATGCAAACTGACCCTTGAGCGGATGAACCGGAGGCTCGCCGACCACGCCGCGACGCTTAGGACCCGCCGGCCATGAAGTCGTAGACGTCGGCCGCCCGGGTCACGGCGATGCTGATCTTGTCGTCGCTGATCTGGATTTCGCCGCGCGCCACGGGGTGGTTGTTGGCCAGGATCCAGACCTCGTCGCTGGCCTTGGCGTCGAGCGGGATCACCGCGCCACGGCCCATGCGCAGCAGCTGCTGCATCGGGAGCGTCGAGCGCCCGAGCACAACCGAAATCTCGACGTTGACCGACTTTACCTGACTCACGAAAACGCCCCTGGCCCTCGCGTAATCGCGACCGACACGCCACATTGGGGCCGTCATGCTTGATCAGCCGTTAAGTTCGGATTCACCGCGTCCACAAACCCCGCTTTTCGCACGCGCGGACGGCGTTCCAGCCGGCTGGGCGGTGTCGACCGCGCCCGTTCCCTATCCGCAGGCGGTCGCCGCGATGGAAGCCCGCGCCGCCGCCATCGCCGAGGGGCGGGCGGGGGAGCTGATCTGGCTGCTGGAGCACCCGCCGCTCTACACCGCAGGGGTCTCGGCCAAGCCGGCCGACTTGGTGCAGCCGGACCGGTTTCCGGTGTTCGAGAGCGGGCGGGGCGGTCAGTACACCTATCACGGCCCCGGCCAGCGGGTGGCCTACGTCATGCTGGACCTGACTAGGCGCGAGCGCGACGTGCGCGCCTTCGTGGCGTCGCTGGAGGCCTGGGTGATCGACGCCCTGGGCGCCTTCAATGTCGAGGGCGGGGTGCGCGACGGCCGCGTCGGCGTCTGGGTCGAGCGCAAGGGACCCGGCTGGTCGCGCGAGGACAAGATCGCCGCCATCGGGGTCAAGCTGCGCAAATGGGTCAGCTTCCACGGTATCAGCCTCAACGTGGAGCCGGACCTCGACCACTTCGGCGGCATCGTGCCCTGCGGCGTCACCGAGCACGGGGTGACCAGCCTGGTCGACCTCGGGCTGCCGGTGACCATGGACGAGGCCGACGCGGCGCTGCGGGCCGGCTTCACGCGGGTATTCGGAGCGACCGTGGACGCTGATCCGCCGGCCTGAGGTCAGCCCTTCTGGCAGGCCCGCTAGGCCCTGAGGTCCTCGCGCTCGGTCGAGCGCCGGACCGACGGGGCGCCGTAGTTGAACAGCGAGTTCGCGGTGACGTCATCCTCCGCGACCCAGACCACGCCGGTGGCCTTGGTCCAGAGGAACTCGATGTCCCGATCGGCGCCGGCGCTGACGGCCCCGCAGACGTCGCCCGACGGGGTCGCCTTCAGCCGGCGGAAGTTTACGTTCTTCTGCACGCGCATATGGCCCTTCACGGCCTCGACCCCGGCGGTCGCTTCCGGCGAGTCGGCGGCGGCCAGGACCGGAACGGGGGCGAGGATGGCGAAGGCCAGGGCGGCGGCGGCGGCGACACGCATGCTTGGAACTCCGGGTTTCAGGCTGAGAGCGGCCGGGCCGGGTTAGGCCCGAAACGGTTGGCGCCCTGCTCGCCGGGCATCGCGCCCAGTTCGACGATGGCCCACAGGATCACCAGGCAGGCGACGAAGTCGATGAAACCGACCGGAATCGGCCAGGCCAGGATCAGGGCCAGCACGATGATCGCCGCGATCCAGCCCGAGCGGCCGCGGTCATGCAGGCGCTTCGAAAGCACGCAGCAGCCCGAGAACAGCAGGGCAGGGTAGACGAACCAGCCGGTCAGCCAGTGCAGCGTCGGGCCGACGGCCGCCTCGTACAGGCTGGCCAGGATCACCAGCACCGCGGCGGCGATGAGGAACGGCCCGCGCGACACGCGGCCCGTGGAGGAGAAGAACAGCTCCACCCAATCGATCTGGCCGCTCATGCGTCTGGTCGCTCCGACTCTGGAAACAGGTCGGACCTGTTTAGGCCAGCAGGCTGTGATCTGGAAGCGCGTCGGCTCGCGGCGGCAGGCCGGGCCTGCGGACGCCGTGGCGATTGCGGCCCGGCTGGCCCTCGCCGGTCATCAGGCTGAGCACCAGCCATAGCTGGCCCAGCAGGGGCGGCATCACGAACAGCAGCATCCAGCCGCTCAAGCCCCGGTCGTGGCAGCGACGCACGGCGGCGGCCAGGCTGATCCAGCCGATGTTGAGGTAGAACAGCGCGCTTGCGGTGATGACGAAGGTCAGGCCGCCGTTGGTGACGCCCGCGCCCTTTTCGTCGCCGGCCCCGCTCAGCACGATCATCAGGAACAGGAAGACGTAGGCGGCGATGAACACGCCGATCTGCGTCAGAGCGAACCGCAGGCGCCCTACGCGGCCGTCGAAACGGTAGAGATCCCAGGTGGTCATCAGCCCAGCCCCTTGGTCGATGCCAAGGTTAACGCGGATCGGCGACAAATGCTGCATATCGGGCGATGAAATCCGCAGTGCGTGGGGCTGCGTGGTCAGGGCGCCACAGAGCTCGTTTCGCTCAGACCTTGGGGCTGGGGCCGAAGCGGTTGGGGCCCGGCGTTCCGTCCAGGAAGCCGAGCTGAACCACGAACCAGACCACGACCGGCAGCAGGATCAGGGCGCCCGTGATCACGACCGTGCGCATCGGCCCAGTGGGATCGACGATCGAGGGTGGGGCGAAGGCCAGGCACAGGGCGATCGCGCCGAGCACGAACACCGGCCAGGCGCGGCGGTTGCGGTCGTGGAAACGTTGTGAGTCGATGGCCAGGGTCGGCCACAGGAACATCACCGCCACGATGCGGACGAAGATCATGAAGTCGGGGTCGGAGATGGCCGTGGTGGTGAACAGGAACTCGCCGGGACCGCGCATGGCCCACAGGTAGAACTGCTCCAACGCCAGCTGGCAGAGCAGCAGTCCGATCGTCAGCATCCACCAATGCCGTCGCCGCAGTCGGCCCTGAAAGCCGAACAGCTTTTCCATCCACGCCACGCAACACCCCCAGGCACAACTTGGGGGTGTCTTACCCGCTTTGGGGTAGATCGGCCAACCGATGTTTTACGGAAGCGGCGGGGCTTTGTACCCAATACCGGGTGTTCCGGCTGTCGCCCGAACCTCTTACGCGAACTCGACCAGCACCTCGTCGGCCGCGACGCTGTCGCCGCCCTTGGCCGAGACGGTCTTCACCACGGCCTCCTTCTCGGCGCGGATGATGTTCTGCATCTTCATCGCCTCGATGACGCAGACGACCTCGCCCTCGCGCACCGTCTGGCCGACCTCGACGTCCATCGAGACGATCAGGCCCGGCATCGGCGAGATGATCATCTTGCTGGTGTCGGCGGCCTGCTTCTCGGGCAGCTTCTCGTGCAGCTCGGCGGAGCGGGGGGTGAGCACCAGCACCTTGGTCTTGGCGGCGCGGTGACGGATGACGAAGCCCTCGGCGGCCGGGGCGACATTCACCGTGAAGGCGACGCCGTTCAGCTTGCCGTGGAACTGGGCCTTGCCGGGGCGCCAGTCGACGCCATCCAGGGTCAGGGTGCGGTCCTCGTCGACCAGGTAGACGGTGACGACGCCGTCGACGGCCTCGTCGATGGCGACGGTGCGCTTGTCGTGACCGACCAGGACCACCCAGTCGCGGCGGACGCCGGCGGGGTTGGCGCGTTGGGCGATGACGCGGTGCATGGCGGCGCCGGCGGCGGTCAGGATGTCGACCTGCCGCGGGGTGGGCGCGGTGCCGGCGAACCCTTCCGGGAACTCGTCGGTGATGTAGTTGGTGGCCAGGGCCCCGGAGCGGAAGCGCTCCTGGTCCATCACCGCGGCGAGGAAGGGCACGTTGTGACCCAGGCCCTCGATGTGGAAGTCCTCCAGCGCCCGGCCCATGCCGTCGATGGCCTCCAGGCGGGTCGGCGCCCAGCTACACAGCTTCGAGATCATCGGGTCGTAGTACATCGAGATTTCGTCGCCCTAGCGGACGCCGGCGTCGTTGCGCAGGGTATAGCCGTCCGCGTGCTCGCCCTCGGCGGGCGGGGCGTAGCGGACCAGGCGACCGATGCTGGGCAGGAACTTGCGGTAGGGGTCTTCGGCGTAGATGCGGCTCTCGATGGCCCAGCCGTTGATCTTGAGGTCCTTCTGGGCGAACTGCAGCGCCTCGCCATAGGCCGAGCGGATCATCTGCTCGACCAGGTCCAGGCCGGTGATCAGCTCGGTGACCGGGTGCTCCACCTGCAGGCGGGTATTCATTTCCAGGAAGAAGAAGCTCTTGTCCTGGCCGGCGACGAACTCGACGGTGCCGGCGCTGTCGTAGTTCACGGCCTTGGCCAGGGCGACGGCCTGGGCGCCCATGGCGTCACGCGTGGCCTGGTCGAGCAGCGGGCTCGGCGCCTCCTCGATGACCTTCTGGTTGCGGCGCTGGATCGAGCATTCGCGCTCGAACAGGTGGACCACGTTGCCGTGCTTGTCGCCCAGCACCTGGATCTCGATGTGGCGCGGCGAGGTGATGAACTTCTCGATGAAGATGCGGTCGTCGCCGAAGCTGGACTTGGCTTCGGAGCGCACGGCGGGGAAGCCTTCCTCGACGTCCTGGCGGTTATGCGCGACGCGGATGCCCTTGCCGCCGCCGCCGGCCGAGGCCTTGATCATCACCGGATAGCCGATCTCCTCGGAGATCTTGATGGCATGGGCGGTGTCGTCGATCTCGCCGATGTGGCCGGGCACGCAGCTGACGCCGGCCTTCTCGGCGAACTTCTTGGACTCGATCTTGTCGCCCATGGCGCGGATGGCGCCGGGGTTCGGGCCGATGAAGACCACGCCCTCGTCGGCGCAGCGCTGCGCGAACCCGGCGTTCTCGGACAGGAAGCCGAAGCCCGGGTGGACGGCCTGGGCGCCGGTCTGCTTGCAGGCGTCGATGATCTTGTCGGCGACCAGGTAGGATTCGGAGGCGGGGGCCGGACCGATGAACACGGTCTCGTCGGCCATTTCCACGGCCAGGCTGTCGGCGTCGGCCTCGGAATAGACGACCACCGTCTTGATCCCCATCCGGCGGCAGGTCTTGATGACTCGAACCGCGATCTCGCCCCGGTTGGCGATCAGGATCTTTGAAAACATCCGCGGCGGTCCCTTCTTCATCTTCTGTTTGGCCAAGCGAACTAGACAAAGCTGGGCCGTGCGCAAAGCCCCATAGCCCAAGCCTCGCGGCGAGGCGACGGGGGACGTTGCGTCAACTGGCTCAGCGTTTGCACAGCGACCCTGGAACCCCGGGCCCAGAAAGGCGCGCCATGACCAACGAAGCCACCCTCAGCCTCCGCGACACACAGACGCGCGCCGGCGGAAAGCCGTCGGCCCGGCGCCAGCTGCTGTCGTTGGAAGAGAACTGGGACGCGGCCTCGCAGGTGGTGCGCCGCCTGACCGGCGACCGCAGCCGCCTGACCGTGCTCGAAGCCGGCGGCGGCTCGGCCACCAATCTGACCTTCGTCGACGCCGAGTTCACCGTGGTCGACATCAGCGGCGAGCAGCTCGAGCGCAACAGCTACGCCGCCCACAAGATCCAGGCCGATCTCGAGACCTTCACCGACTACCCCTCGGTCTACGACGTCATCGTCTGCAACGACGTGCTGGAGCACCTGAACAGGCCGCGCAGCGCGCTGGAACGCCTCGCCCCGCGCCTGGCCCCCGGCGGCCTGCTGGTGGTGGGCGGCCCGGTGCCGACCTCGTTCAAGGGCCTGTTCACCAAGGCCACCCCGCACGCCGTGCACGTGGCCTTCTATCGTCATCTGCTGGGCCAGCCGAACGCCGGCAAGCCCGGCTACGCACCGTTCCCGGCCGCCCTGCGATTCGCCGTCGGCCCCGAGCCGCTCGACCGCTGGGCGGAGAGCGCGGGCCTGGAGCGGGTCTATGCCGGCCTGTCGCGGCCGTCGTGGGTGCTGGAGCGTCTGGCGCTGATCAGCCCGGTGCTGCCGGCCCTCTACAACGCCTTCATGGCCACGCTGCGGATTCTCAGCCTGGGACAATGGCGTCCCGATCTGAGCGACATGGTCGTCGTTTATCGGCGCGGGTAGCTAACCAACCCAACACCGTCATCCTGGGCCTTGTGCCCAGGACCCCTCGTTCAGCTTCACTGTGAGAGCGTGATCCTGCTCCGCACCTGCGGCGGACAAAGGGGTCCTCGCCACGAGGGCGAGGATGACGACGGAGAGGGTAGGGGCACAGGCGGCACCTACCCCAGTTTTACCGCCGTCCCTGCGGCCGTGACCATCAGCATGCCGTTGTCGGCCCCCAAGGTCTCGTAGTCGAGGTCGACCCCGACCACCGCGTCGGCGCCCAGCGCCCGGGCGGCGTCGCACATCTCCTTGATGGCGATGTCCCGCGCCTCGCGCAGGGTGTTCTCGTAGGCCCCGGCGCGCCCGCCGACGATGTTGCGGATGCCCGCGAACAGATCCTTGAAGATGTGCGCCCCGACGATGGCCTCGCCGGCGACGACGCCGAGGGTGGCGACGGTGGGACGTTCGGCGATGCCGGGGGTGGTGGAGGTCAGCATGGAAGAGGCCCTTCTGTTGTCGGACCACAGGGTGCCTCATCGACGAACGGGCGGAAACAGGGTTGGTCGCACCAGTTGCGGAACCGTCGCGAAAGCGTCATTCCAGGGTCATGACCCCTTCGCTCTCGTTCAGTCGCCGCCTGCCGCTCTACTGCCTCGCCGCCAGCGTGATCCTGGGGGCGGCGCTGATCCCGTGGCCCGCCGCGGCGCGGATCTGGCTGTCGGGCGAGACCGGCCTGATCGAGCTGGCCACCGTCGCTTTCGCCCTGTGGGGATCCTGGACGGCGATCCTGATCGTGAAGGACCGCAAGGCCCTGCCGCATCCGGCGCTGGCGATCTGGTTCGGCCTGTTCGCGGTCAGCCTCTTCTTCCTCGCCGGCGAGGAATGCAGCTGGGGCCAGAGCTGGTTCCAGTGGCAGACCCCGGAAAACTACAAGGCGCTCAACAACCAGGGCGAAACCAATCTGCACAACCTGAGTTCGTTCACCGAACAGGCGCCCAAGGGTCTGCTGGTGCTGGCGGCGCTGTTCGGCGGCGTGGTCTGGCCGATCACGGCCTCGATCCGCAAGAGCGGCCCTTATCTGACCAGAGGCTGGTTCAGCTGGATCTGGCCCAGCGCCCTGATCTGGCCGGCGGCGGCCCTGACCATCTTCATGCGCGTGGCCGAGCGCGGGCTGGTGGCGACCAACGTCGAAGACCTCGTCCGCGCCCAGTACATCGCCACCCGCGAGTCGATCGAACTGTACGGCGTGCTCTTCATCCTCGCCTATCTGTGGGACGTGCGGCGTCGCATGCTGTCGCAAGCCGCCGGGGCCTAGGCTTTTGCGCGGTCGCGTTCCTATATTGGGCGCATGACCGTTTCCCCTTCAGGTTTCGACCTCACCCCGCCCAGCGACGCCGAGCGCGCGCGTCTGGAAGCCGATCTCACCCGCGAGGAGGCCGAGGTGCTGCTGCACCACGGCACCGAGGCTCCGTTCTGCGGCGGCCTGCTCGGCGAAAAGCGCCCCGGGGCCTACTGCTGCCGGCTTTGCGGCCTGCCGCTGTTCCGGTTCAAGACCAAGTTCGAAAGCGGCACCGGCTGGCCCAGCTTCTACGCCCCGCTGGACGAGACCCACGTCGCCGAGGTCCGCGACACCAGCTACGGCATGCTCCGCATCGAGACCCTCTGCGCCCGCTGCGGCAGCCACCAGGGCCACGTCTTCCCAGACGGCCCGCCGCCGACCGGCCTGCGCTACTGCATCAACTCGATCTCCCTGACCTTCGTTGGGGAGGACGAGCCGCTGCCCGATCCGCTCGGGCGTGGAGACAAGCTCTAGAGCTTCACCCCACCGCGCCGCCCTTGCTCACCGTGGTGGTCGTCGCCGGCGCCGCGGCGGCCTTCAGCCTGAGCGACTGCTGGACCGGGGGCTCCGGGTCGGTGCGGCCGTGCGGCGCGGCCTTGTAGGCCAGGTAGCCGGCGTGACTGATGCCCATCAGCCAGACGAAGTTCGGCTCCAGCGGCGGCAGCCAGCCCGCCGCCGCGCCCAGGAACGGCGCCTTGGCGTCGGTGAAGCCGCCCCACAGGGAGCCGGCGTAGATCGCCGCCAGAACCAGGGTGATCAGGAACTGCTGCACCTTGCTGAGGTCCGGCGCTCCCGCGTTGCTGGCCTCGTCGCCGCGGAACATGTCCAGCCACTGGGCGCAGTCGGCCGAGCGCCAGCCGACGACAGAGCCGCTCGACACCGCCATGTCCGGTGCGCGTTTCGTCTTCGCCGCCGCCAGGGCCAGGGTCTCCGGCTCGGCTTCCGGCTGGTTGGTCTTGTTGCTGAGCAGGACCGGGGAGGCGACCAGCGAGGTCAGGGCGATGCCCATGGCCGCCAGCAACTCCGGCGGCAGGGTGAAGGCCAGCACGCCGCCGGACGCGGCGGGGAGGGCGGCGCCGACCGCCACCCGGGCCGCCGCCGTGGTGATCAGCGCCGACAGCACCAGCACCGTCCACAGCACCGCCTGGAACTTCGACAGGCTGACCCGGTTGCGATTGTCGATGATCACCCCGGCCGGGCGACCATTCAGGGCGATTCCCACCAGGGCCAGAAAGGCGACCATCAGCAGCGCCGTCCACAGCCAGGCCTGTCCGACCTGCAGCAGGGACGCCTCGGCGGTCCCCGTGGGCCTGAGCCCCAGGGTTCGCAGTCTGACGTTGATCCAGAACATCGCCGCCAGCAGGGCTAACCCCGCCAGACCGCCCAGATAGCCGCGATACTTGCGTAAGCCCTCACCCATGGCCGTGCCCCCTTGGAGATGGTGTGACCATCGTTAAGGAGAATTGTCCGCGACAGCAATCATAAGCTGTGATTTCGATCCCTGAGGCTTCGGGGGAGAAGACGCCTCTTCCCATCGCCTCCGGCTTTTGCTACCTGCCGCGCCTCACCACGAGCGGTCGTGGCGGAATTGGTAGACGCGCAGCGTTGAGGTCGCTGTTCCTTAACCGGAGTGGAAGTTCGAGTCTTCTCGACCGCACCAGTGAATCAGAGGCCTAACTGGCTTCTGGAATTCTTCTCTCGCTCAGGAGGCCCCGACATTGACCCGGGAACACGCCGACCTGAGCGAGGAAGAGGCCCGCCTCGCCAAAACCTTTGTAGACCATGACGTCCCCGAGGATCTCGAGGACCTGGCGCTCGGCGACGACTACGCGCTGAACCCCGAATATGTGGACATGGTGATCGACGCGGCGGACCGCGGCGACGCCGACCGCCTGCGCGAGCTGGTCGGGGCGCTGCGCTCCGAGGACGTCGCCGACCTCATGGGCTTCCTGACCGCGGACTACCGCGAGGAAGTGATTCCCTGCCTCAACTCCGAAACCCTCGCCGAGGTGCTGTCGGAGCTGGACGACAATCTCCGCGAGGAGGTGCTCGACACCGTCCACCCCACCGCCCTGGCCCGCGCGCTGGAAGAGCTGGACTCCGACGACGCCGCCGACGTCGTCGACGACCTGGAAGGCGAGAAGCGCGCCCAGGTGCTGGCCGCCATGGACGCCGACGACCGCGCGGCCATCGAAAGCAGCCTCGCCTACGAGGATGAGACCGCCGGCCGTCTGATGCAGCGCGAGGTGCTGGCCGCGCCGCAGTTCTGGACCGTGGGCCAGACCATCGACCACGTCCGCCAGGCCGGCGACCAGCTGCCCGAGCTGTTCTTCGAGGTCTACATCGTCGATCCGGCCTACCGCCCGATCGGCTCCGCCCCCGTCAGCCAGCTTCTACGGGCCAGGCGCGACACCACCCTGGCCGAGATCATGGAGCCGTTGACGGAAATCACCGTCGATATGGACCAGGAAGAGGTCGCCTACATCTTCGACAAGTACCACCTGATCAGCGCCCCGGTGATCGACGCCGGCGGGCGGCTGGTGGGCCAGATCACCGTCGACGACATCGTCGGCGTCATCCAGGACGAGAGCGAGGAGGACATCCTCGCCCTCGCCGGCGTGTCCGACGCCGGCCGTGACGCCGGCGTCTGGGACGTGGCCAAATCCCGGCTGCCGTGGCTGGTGGTCAACACCCTGACCGCCGCCCTGGCCGCCAGCGTCATCGGCGCCTTCCAGGAAGAGATCGCCAAGCTGGTCACCCTGGCCATCCTGATGCCGGTGGTGGCGTCGCTGGGCGGCAACGCCGGCACCCAGACCCTGGCCGTCGCCGTCCGCGCCCTCGCCAGCCGCGAGCTGAACGCCGCCAACGCCGTCCGCATCGTCCTGCGCGAGATGGCCGTGGGACTGGTCAACGGCGCGGTGCTGGCGACGATCATGGGCGTAGCCACCTTCGTGGTCTTCCGCGACCCGATGCTGTGCCTGACCATCGGCCTGGCCCTGATCATCAACCTGTTCATGGCCGCCCTGGCCGGGATCCTGGTGCCGCTGGCCCTCGACAAGCTCGAGCGCGACCCGGCGGTGTCCTCGTCGGTGTTCGTGACCTTCGTCACCGACTTCATGGGCTTCCTGAGCTTCCTGGGTCTTGCGGGACTGATCCTGCTGTAAATTCCACCCCGAGGGGAAAGGCGCGGCGTTCCGGCATCCCTCTTGCGGGAGCAGGGCAGAACGCAACCACGTCTGTCTCATTTCGGGTCACAAGGCCGATGAAGTCCCGCCACCAGGTTTCCCGCGCCGCCATCGAACTGATCAAGTCGTTCGAGGGCTATCGCAGAAAAGCCGCCCAGCTGCCCGATGGCCGCTGGACGATCGGCTACGGCCATACGCTCACCGCCCGCGAAGGCGCCGAGGTGTCGGAGAACGACGCCGAAGCCCTGCTGATGTACGACCTGATCACGGTCGCCCACGCGGTCAACGAGCACAGCTATACGCCGCTGACCCAGAACCAGTTCGACGCCCTGTGCTGCTTCGCCTTCAACGTCGGGGTCGACAACTTCCGCCGCTCGTCGGTGCTGCGCCGGGTCAACGAGGGCCAGCTGCTGCAGGCCGCCTGCGCGATGGAGATGTGGCGCAAGGCGGACTTCGAGGGCGAGCGCATCGTCATCGACGCCCTGGTTCGTCGCCGCTCGGCCGAGAAGACCCTGTTCCTGACCCCGGCCAACGGCTGGGTGCCGGCCCCGTCGCCTGTGCTGCGTCCCAAGGTCGACTACGACGTCGTCAGCGCCGCCCCGCGTGAGACGCCGGCCCGGGTCGTGGCCAGCACCGTCGGCGATCAGGTCGTGGCCGCCCGGGACGAAACCCCGCAGCCCCAGCCTGTCGCCCCGCCGATCGAGCCCCTGGCCACGGAGACCGCCGCCGCCAGCGTCGGCGCCCAGCTGGAGCAGCTGCTGCCGGAGCCCGTCCTCGACGCGCCCCAGGCTCCGCAGCCGCCCGAGTCATACGTTGCCGAGCCTGAAGTTCTCTCGTCCCAGGACGAGATCGATCCCGACGACCTCGAGGACGAGGCCGCCGACGATATCGGCTTTACCGTGGCCGAGGCGACCGCCGCCGTCCCGGAGCCGATCATCGTTTCCGAAGCCGGTCCGGCCTGGCAGCCGCAGCCCGGCCCCGCCCTGACCATGCTCGGCAATGACGCCGCCTTCGTCCTGACCCCGGCCCCGGAGATCACCGTCGAGGCCCCGGCCGCCGACGTCTTCCGCATCACCCCGGCCGACCCGGTCGCCGAGGGCTCGCCCGGCCTGTTCGACGTCGTGGTGTCCGAGCCCGACGCCGGTCCGACCCGTCCGCTGGTCAACGAAGATCATATCCGCCGCCTGGTCCGCCAGGACGAGTACGCGGCGATGGGCGACGATCTCGACCCCGCCTTCACCCTGACCCCGACCGAGCAGATCCGCATCAAGGGCCTGCCGCTGCTGGGCCTGGCGGCCGGCGGCGTCGGCCTGTTCGCCGGCGGCGTCTACTGGGCGCTCAGCGCCCGGGCCGGGGAGGGCGTCACCGGCCCGGTCGGCATCGGCCTGCTGATCTCGCTCACCGGCGTGCTGCTGGTCGGCCTCACCATCTACCTGTTCCTCAAGTATCTCGCCGGCGCGCCGATCGAGGACGAGGACGACGCTTCCGAACACCAGGCCTGAGTTTCAGGCCTATGCCGGGCCGGGGGGACCGGCGAAGCGCCCCGCGGCCCGCGAAGCCCGCGGGGCGCTTCCCTTTTGGGGAGGGCGGATCATGCGTGGCGCCGCCGAATGTCCGTGCTAATTCACCCCGCATGACCGGACCCGCCATGGAATTCGGCCTCGGCGAGACCGCCGACGCCATTCGTGAAACCACCACCCGCTTCGCCGCCGACCGTATCGCGCCGATGGCCGCGCGGATCGACGCCGACAACCACTTCCCGCGCGAGCTGTGGCCGGAGATGGGCGCCCTGGGCCTGCACGGCATCACCGTGGACGAGGCCGACGGCGGCCTGGGCCTCGGCTATCTCGAGCATGTTGTGGCGATGGAGGAGGTGTCCCGCGCCTCGGCCTCGATCGGCCTCAGCTACGGCGCCCACAGCAACCTTTGCGTCAACCAGATCCGCCGCTGGGGCAACGCCGACCAGAAGGCCCGCTACCTGCCCAGGCTGATCAGCGGCGAGCATGTCGGCTCCCTGGCCATGAGCGAGGCCGGCGCCGGCTCCGACGTGGTCTCGATGAAGCTGCGCGCCGACCGCCGGGGCGACCGCTTCGTTCTCAACGGGACCAAGTTCTGGATCACCAATGCGCCGCACGCCGATACCCTGGTCGTCTACGCCAAGACCAGCCCGGACGAAGGCAGCCGCGGCATCACCGCCTTCCTGATCGAGAAGGGCATGAAGGGCTTCAGCGTCTCCAAGAAGCTCGACAAGATGGGCATGCGCGGCAGCGACACCGCCGAGCTGGTGTTCGAGGACTGCGAGGTCCCCGAAGAGAACATCATGGGCCCCGAGAACGGCGGCGTCGGCGTGCTGATGAGCGGACTCGATTACGAGCGCGCGGTTCTGTCAGCCGGCCCGCTGGGGATCATGCAGGCCTGTCTCGACGTGGTTCTGCCCTACGTCCGCGACCGCAAGCAGTTCGGCAAGCCGATCGGCAGCTTCCAGCTGATGCAGGGCAAGGTGGCGGACATGTACGTCGCCCTGAACAGCGCCCGGGCCTACGTCTACGCGGTCGCCAGGGCCTGCGACGCCGGCAAGACCACCCGCTTCGACGCCGCCGGCGCCATCCTGCTGGCCAGCGAGAACGCTATGAAAGTCACGTCGGAGGCGATCCAGGCGCTCGGCGGGGCCGGCTACACCAAGGAGTGGCCAGTCGAACGTTTCCTGCGCGACGCCAAGCTCTACGACATCGGGGCCGGCACCAACGAGATTCGCCGGTTCCTGATCGGCCGGGAGTTGGTGGGGGGCTGAGTTCTGCGGCTCTTCGGAGCCATCGTCCAAGGCGCCGCCGCTTGTTCCACCGAGGGTGGTGGTGCAGGATTGCTGCCGCCGCGCGCGCGTCGCGTGGGTGGCGGCAGGGGGCTGTGACTTGGCGACAAAACTATCGGCGAACACGTTGTCGACAGCGATCGACGCGAATGTCGGCAAGGACGTGGAACTGCCGGAAGGCTTCAACGCCAACAAGCGCGCGGTTCTGGCCTATGCGACGGGATTGATCGCGCTCAATGTCGCGACCATTCCGTCCGGAGTCCTGCATCTCCCCGTCTTCGGCGCCGATGTCTCTATCAATGCCCTGTACCTGAAGGTGGGCCTTGCGGCAGCGGCTACCTACTACCTGATAGGCTTCTGGTCCGACTTCGATCTTGGGGCGAGGATATCGTCGCAGGCGATCGGCGGCCATTCCGGGAAGGGCCTCGAGGCCCGGCTGAACGGGTTGAGGGAAAGCCTCACCACGCAGTTGGAAACCCTGAAAAGCGCGGCCACCGGCATCGCCGAGGCCGAGACGCAGCGGAACAAGCTGATCGCGGAGATGTCCGCCCTACGCTTTCCGAGTCCACTGAACTCGCAGCCGATGCAGCAGTTCATTGAAGCGCAGGTGAAGCTGCTTGAGGTGCGTAAGTCAGCCTTCACCGACGACGAGGCCGCTCGGCTCACCGCCGCGCTGTCGAGGAGCGCCGACGACTGGCTGATCAAGCTTCGCGAGGAGGACTCCAAACTGCTGACGCCCATCGCGGTCACGCTTGGCAACAAGCAGGATGAGCTGACCAGCGCCTACCCGCTTCTGGGGTCGCATTTTGGCGCAACGGACGCGATGCTCAGCAAGGTGATCCGTGACTTTCGCGTACTTCACAACGGCATCGTCAGCCAGCGAAGGTTCATCTTCTACGGCTGGCAGGGAGCGGCGCCGGTGGTGCTCTATGCCGTCGCGGTCACGCCTCTGATCGTAGCGGCCGTCTTCGGCGTCCTGCGATATTTCAAGCTTCTGACTGGCTGAGGGCGCGACCCTCGTCGCCAAACGCTGACCCCCCAGACATGCGAAAGGCCCCCCGGGCGCCCGGGAGGCCTTTCCATCGTTTTGCCGCGGTCACGGCATTAACGCTGTGCGCTGATCAGGCGCCGACCCCCGCGGAAGCGGTGGACGAGGTCATGCGTTGCGACCGAGGGCTCATACGATGAGACACGTGGTCACCTCCTTTCAGCTGTTGAACAGGACCTTCAATATGGGTCCGGTTTTCGGAGTCGCAAACCCGAAAATTCGGACCCGCGACATCTTCCGCTCAACATGCTGCTTTCAGGTCACTTGAGTTTCTGGACCTTGGCCGGGCAGCTGTCGCCCAGGCGCTTGGCGCTGGTGCTGGCGCTGGCCGAGATCGGCAGGCCGGCCAACTTGCCAGACAGGTCCGCGTCGAGGGTGAAGGCCGTGGCGGAATAGGTCCCGTTGGCGGTGACGTTGACCTTGCGCCCGCGTTTGTCGACGCAGCTGCCCTTGAAATACATCTTGCCGCCCTCGACCCGCTTGGTCGGGTAGGTGCAGGTGTAGTGGCGGTTGATACGGCCGGAGAGGATCTTGTCCACGTCCGCCGGGGTGATGCAGCGACGCTCGCGCTCTGTCTTGCTGACCACGAGGTTGAGCGTGTTGCTGCTCTCCCACCAGCCGGGCTTGATCGTTTCTTCGCGGGCCACGGCGGGCGCGGCGACGACGGCGGCGAGGAGCAGCGGGGCGAGGATGCGGAAGGTCTTCATCGGTCCAGTCTTGAACAGCGTCATGGCGGTCTTTTGGCGCGCCGTGCATGAATGCACGATGACCGCGCGTCGCAAACACCGGTAGGGAGCTTTCATGCCGACCTGGGATCCCGCCGTCTACGAACGCTACAAGATCTACCGCGACCGTCCGGCGCTGGACCTGATGGTGCAGATTCCGTCCGGCGACTTCCACGAGATCTGGGACCTCGGCTGCGGGACCGGCGAGCACGCCGCCCTGCTGGCCGCGCGTCATCCCGGAGCGACGGTGCACGGCCTCGATTCCAGTCCGGAGATGCTGGCCCAGGCCCGCAAGCGCGAGGCCAGGGTCGATTGGGTGCTGGCGGGCGTGGAGGACTTCGCGCCGACGACGGCGCCGGACCTGATCTTCACCAACGCGGCGCTGCAGTGGCTGCCCGACCACGCCACGCTGTTCCGGCGGCTGGCCGGCGCCCTGGCCCCGGGCGGCGTATTCGCCTGCCAGATGCCGATGGCGTTCGAGACCGACCACCACCGCATTCTGCGCGAGACGGCGGAGGAGGGGCCCTGGGCGTCGCTGACCGCCAACGCCCGCCTGATCCGTCCAACCCCGCCGGCGGCCGACTATTACGGCTGGCTGGCCGAGGCCGGCTGCGAAGCCGACGTCTGGACCACCACCTACCTGCACGCCCTTGAAGGTGACGATCCGGTGGTCGAGTGGATGCGCGGCACGGCCCTGCGGCCCTACCTCGACGTGCTGAGCGACGCGGCTCTGCGCGAGGCCTTCCTGACCGCGTTCCGCGCCCGCATCGCCCAGGCCTTCCCGCCTCGCGAAGACGGCGTGACGCTGTTCCCGTTCCCGCGGATCTTCATGGTGGCGGTGAAGGGCTAGCGCTTCTTCCGGCGCAGCTCGGTCACCGGGTGTTCGAGCTTGTCCAGCGCCTCGATGGTCGCGGCGTAGCCCGCCTCTACGGCCGGTTCGAAGGCCTTCCAGTCGCGGATGTCGACGCCGTCGACCTTGGGCAGAATCAGCAGGTCGGTGGCCTCCCGCGCGGCGGCGAGGTCGCGGCCGGTGGAGACGGTGGCGGCCCGCATCAGCAGGCCGACGATGGGCGGACCCTTGCGCCATTCGCCGGACAGGATCCAGCGCCAGACCGAGCTCGGCCGGGCGACGTCGTCGGCGGTCAGGTTGCGGCCGCGGGTGACGTCGACCCCGACGATCGGACCCAGCTGCACCGAGCGCATGATGTCGGCCGGGAAGTTCTTCATCACCGCCCCGTCGACGAGGACGTTGTTGCCGTCCACGGCCGGCGGCATGATTCCGGGCAGCGAGATGCTGGCCCGCAGCGCCGGGTAGAGCGCGCCGCGCTGGTGGAGATTGTAGGCCCCACTGGTCAGGTTCGAGGACACGCAGAAGAACGGCAGCCACAGGTCGGCGATCTGGACGTCGCCGAAGTGCTCGTGCAACCGCGACTTCACCTTCTCGCCCAGGGTCATGGCGATGAGCGGGAAGGCGATATCGTCAAGCGGGCTGGAGGTGACGAAGGCGGCGCGGATGCGGCGGTCCATCTCGGCCTCGTCCCAGCCCATGGCCACCCCTGCGCCCATGATCGCGCCCATCGAGGAGCCGCCGACGAAGTCGATCGGCACGCCGCGCTCGCGCAGGGCGCGGATGGCCCCGACATGGGCGTAGGCCCTTGCGCCGCCGCCGGACAGCACCAGACCCACGGAGCGGCCGGTCAGCACCCGCGCCATCCGTTCCAGGTCGGCTTGGCCGCCGTCGCGCAGATGGAACAGCCGCGCGGCGCTGGTGACCTGCAGCCAGGCGTCCGAGCCCTGTGGCTGGCGACAGTCGTTGCGCTGGACCAGGATCAGGTCGATCAGCTGCTGCTCCTGCAGCGCCGGCGAGGCGTGCGAGGCGACCACGGGCGGCGGCGTGCGATCGCCGTGGCCCATGCGGAACAGGCGGTCGACCTGGCGGCCGACGATCGGCTTCCACGCCGTGTCCCCGTATTCGGCCGCGTAGAGGACGTAGTCGTAGTCGCCCTCGGTGTTGGAGAACCACTCGGTCGGCGCGCCGGCGGCCTCGGAGCCGACGACGGTCACTGAATAGTCGAGCTTGGCGATCTCCAGCGCGATCTTCTCGACCAGCGGCCGGATGCGCGGGCCTCCATCGGCGGCGATGAAGCCGAACACGGATGGCTCGCCGACCGAGGCCTGGCCCGCCGCCTGGCGGGTGCGCAGGATCATCAGCCGCGCCAGTTCGGTCATCACCGCCGGATCGGATTCTGCAGCCTCGAAGAAGTCGTCGCGCGACAGGGCCAGGATTTCCGAGTCGCGCAGGGCCACGACCGTGCCGGTGTGCGGCGTGCCGGCGATCAGGGCCATCTCCCCGGCCGGTTCGCCGGGGCGGATCACGCCGAGGAACTGCCGCTCCTGGCCTTCCTCCTTGCGGAAGGCGCCCAGCCGTCCGGCCTGCACGAAATAGAGCGACGAGGCCGACTCACCAGCGTCGTACAGATGCGCGCCGCCGGGCAGCGAGAACCAGCGCGCGTTGCCGCTGAGCCGCTCTTGCGTGAAGAGCCGCTCCAGCGCGGTTCCGGGTTTATGATCGTTCAGTTGCCCCACACCGCAATTGTAGCAACTGCGGCGGCGCATTGCCCCAGAAACATCGTCGCATCCGACGCTCGCGATGCAGGCTTGGTCGCATACGCGTCGCTAGGGCGAGGGACGGGGCAAGACCTTGCGGCGGCGGGGCAGGCTCCAGACGAGCAGGGCCGTGACCAGGAAGGCCGCTCCCGCGCCGATCACGACCCGCGCCAGGATCGACCGCAGCTCCGTGTTCACGGTGAGAACGTCCGGGCGGCGCGTGGACCAGAACACCCACTCGCCGCCCAGGTCCGTCGCCTGATGCGTGCTGCCGCTGAGCAGGATCACGACGCCGTCGCCGGTGGCTGGGTCGAAGCGCACCGTGGTGTTGATGGCCGGACGGTTGTGGCCGTCATGTCCAACCACGAAGTCGCCCTCTCTGTTGCGTGCGTAGAGCGTCGCGCCCAGACCCCAGATATCGAACCCGTACCGTCGGGCGTGAGGCTCGCGCATGGCGGCGAGCGTCTCCGGCCGTAGCACGCCGCGTCCGGCCGGTTCCCCGTTCGGACCTGGCCGATGGGCGGCGATGAGCCGGGCCATGTCGCCGGGGGAGGTGTAGAGCGACGCCGTGGCCGGCGCCGAGAAACGGTACGGCGTCGCGACGGTCCCGTCGGCGTCACGGGAGTCCGCCAGGTTGGTCGGCGCATCTGGCAGGACGTAGGTCGACCGCGTCATGCCCAGCGGGGCGAACACGGTCTCGGTCATGTAGTCGTTGAAGGGGCGGCCCGAGACCTCCTCGACGAGCAACTGCAGCAGGGTATAGCCGCCGCCGGAGTAGGCGAAGGTCCCGGCCTTGTCGCCGACCCTGGTCATGCCATCGCGGCCCGGGATGGCGTCCACGGCCCTGGTCAACGAGGCTTCAAGGGACTGCGCCGGCGTCCCCGGCGGAAAGCCGCCATAGCCCAGCCCGTCGGTCAGCCCCGCGGTGTGGCTCAGCAGACGCCGGACGGTGACCTGATCGTTGTCGTACTCGCCCGGCGGCAGCTTCCAGCGCTTGAGGTACCGCGAGACCGGGGCGTCAAGGTCCAGCTTGCCCCGCTCCACCAGGGTCATGACGCCGAGAGCGGCCACCCATTTGCTCACCGACGCGACCTGGAACTGGGTATCGCGATTTACCGGCGCGCCCTTCGAAATGAAGACCTCGTCGACGGGCTTGCCGCCCTTCACGAGGATGAAGGCGACGGGGCCCTTCGAGTCGGCCTTGAGCGTATCGCGGGCGGCGGCGGCGAACGCGGCGGTGTCTCCCGTCGGCGCCAGCGGCGTCCGCCACCAGCCCCGCAGGCTTCCCGCCACGATGACGACCGCGACCAGCCCGGAGACCAGCAGCCCCGCGGCCACACACTTCAGAAACCGCATCGCCGCTCCCCGCCACGTCGTCGCTTCGCCGGGAGGAGGCTACAGGACCGCCGCCGGCCCGCGCACGGGAATTCGCGCCGCCGCCGATCGCGTCCTCCACCTTCCGGCGTTCGGCGGAACAGGCTATGCCTCGCCCATGCCGAGACTGAGCACGACCGTCGATACGAACGCCGAGGGCTTCCGCAAGAACGTTGCGGCGAACAGGGCCCTGGCCGAGGAACTTCACCAGCGCGTGGCGAGGGCGGCGCTCGGCGGGAACGAGAAGTCCCGCGAGCGTCATACCAGCCGCGGCAAGCTGCTGCCGCGCGAGCGGGTCGAGCGGCTGCTGGACCCGGGCTCGCCGTTCCTGGAGATCGGCCAGCTGGCCGCTCACGAGCTCTATGGAAATGAGGACATCGCCGGCGCCGGGATCATCACCGGCATCGGGCGGGTGTCCGGCCGCGAGGTCATGATCGTGGCCAACGACGCCACGGTGAAGGGCGGCACCTACTACCCGATGACGGTCAAGAAGCACCTGCGGGCGCAGGAGATCGCGCTGCAGAACCGGCTGCCCTGCGTCTATCTGGTCGACAGCGGCGGCGCGAACCTGCCGCACCAGGGTGAGGTGTTCCCGGACCGCGACCACTTCGGCCGCATCTTCTACAATCAGGCCCGGATGAGCGCCGAGGGCATCGCCCAGATCGCCTGCGTCATGGGCTCCTGCACCGCCGGCGGCGCCTATGTGCCCGCCATGTCCGACGAGACCGTCATCGTCCGCGGGACCGGCGAGGAGAGCCAGGGCACCATCTTCCTGGCCGGCCCGCCGCTGGTGAAGGCCGCCACGGGCGAGGTCATCTCCGCCACCGACCTGGGCGGCGCCGACGTCCACGGCCGCCGCAGCGGCGTCGTCGACCATGTCGCCGCCAACGACGAGCACGCGCTGGAGATCGTCCGCTCGATCGTCGCCAACCTGAACACCGTGAAGACGCTGGACATCGAGGTCCGCGAACCGGTTCCGCCGAAGTTCGACCCGCAGGAGCTGTACGGCATCGTCCCCGCCGACGTGCGTGCGCCGTACGACGTGCGCGAGGTCATCGCCCGCCTTGTCGACGGCAGCGACTTCGACGAGTTCAAGCCGCTCTACGGCACGACCCTGGTCACCGGTTTCGCGCGCATCTGGGGTTATCCGGTCGCCATCCTGGCCAACAACGGGGTGCTGTTCAGCGAAGCGGCGCTGAAGGCCGCCCACTTCATCGAACTGGCCTGCAAGCGCCGGATCCCGCTGGTGTTCCTGCAGAACATCTCGGGCTTCATGGTCGGCGGAAAGTACGAGGCCGGCGGCATCGCCAAGGACGGGGCCAAGATGGTCACCGCCGTCGCCAGCGCCAATGTGCCCAAGTTCACCGTCCTGATCGGCGGTAGTTTCGGGGCCGGCAACTACGGCATGTGCGGCCGCGCCTATTCCCCGCGCTTCCTGTTCACCTGGCCCAACAGCCGCATCAGCGTCATGGGCGGCGAGCAGGCCGCCAGCGTGCTGGCCACGGTCCACCGCGACGCCGAGACCTGGACCAGGGACGAGGAAGAAGCCTTCAAGGCCCCCGTGCGCCAGAAGTACGAGGACGAGGGCAACCCCTACTACGCCACCGCGCGGATGTGGGACGACGGGGTCATCGACCCGGTCCAGACCCGCGACGTCCTCGGCCTGGCCATTTCCGCCAGCCTCAACGCCCCGGTGCCGGAGACGACCTTCGGCGTGTTCAGGATGTAGGTTAGGTTTTGAAGCTCGACAGGAAGGCGGGCCTTTCGTCGACCGGGATCGCCACAAGGGCCTTGCGTAGTGCGTCACTCAACCGGTTCAGCAAATCGAGATCGGCCTCGCTCAGAGATTGCCCGATATGCCGGTAGCGCCGCTGTTCGAGGAACAACGACAGCCACAGGGTCTTCGCGTCGCCCACCCAGACGCCGGTCCGGGTCGCCACCATCCTCGTGGTATTGCCGATCTCGGACAGGGCCTCGATCCCGCCCGCGGTTTCATAGCCGTCAATCAGATAAGCCAGCCGAAAGGCGTCCTTGAACGGGAGATTATCCGGAATGGCTTCGAAATCGCCCTCCAGGATGCGATTTTCCCATTCGGTTGAAGACTGATCGGCCAAGCTGAACCCTCTAATGAATCTCGTGTCGGTCAGGCTATAGCTTGAGCCAACAGCAGGAAGCTTAAACCATGACCAATCCGATCGCCGACCCGCTTGTCGAAGTGACCGACACCGACGTCCTCAGCAGCCTGGTCGAACTGGACGCCAGTCCGTCGGGCGTGGCCGTCGTCACCATCAATCGCCCGGACAAGAAGAACGCCTTCAACGCCGAGGTCATCGCGGCCCTCAGCCAGCACTTCGAGACCTTGCGCGACGCCGACGGCGTGCGCATCGTCTTCCTGCGCGGCGCGGGCGGAGCGTTCAGCGCCGGGGCCGACCTCGACTGGATGCGCTCGGCCGCCGACTGGACCGTGTCCGAGAACCGCGACGACGCCCTGCTGCTGGCCGAGATGCTGCTGGCCCTGCGCGAGCTGCCGCAGCTGACCGTGGCCCTGGTCGAGGGTCCGGCCTTCGGCGGCGGCGCCGGCCTGGTCGCGGCCTGCGACTACGCCGTGGCCTCCGCCGACGCTACGTTCGCCTTCTCGGAAGTGAAGCTGGGCCTCGTCGCCGCCACCATCAGCCCGCATGTGGTCGCCGCCATCGGCCCTCGCCGGGCCAAGAGCCTGTTCGCTACCGGCCGGGTCTTCGACGCCGCCTTCGCCGAGAAGATCGGCCTGGTCGACGAGGTTGTCGCCGAGGCCGCCGAGCTGGACGACGCCATGGAACGGCTGTCGACCGAGATCATGGCCTGCGCCCCGGGCGCCGTTGCCGCCTCCAAGGCCCTGGTCGACGCCGTCGCCGGCGTGCCGATCGACGAGGAACTGCTCGACGAGACCGCCAAGCTGATCGCCGACCAGCGCGCGTCCGCGGAAGGGCAGGAGGGCGTCCGCGCCTTCCTCGAAAAGCGCAAGCCCGGCTGGGCCGTCTAAGTCAGCGGGATCTGAGGGGGCAGCGGTGTCGAAGGAAATCGAAGCCATCACCGGCGGCGCGCTGGGCGGGCTGTGGGCGCGGTTCAGGGCGGACGGCAAGTCGGCCCATGAGCCACCGCCGCCGGGGACCCGCTGCCTGAACTGCGAGACCGAGCTGGAAGGCCGCTTCTGCCACGCCTGCGGGCAGGAGCACGCCGATCATCACCGCTCGATCTGGCATCTCGGCTGGGAAACCATCGAGAGCATGTTCCATGTCGACGGCCGCCTGTGGCGGACGCTGCCGTGGCTGTTCTTCAAGCCCGGCCGGCTGTCGAAGGAGTATTTCGAGGGCAAGCGCGCCCGACACGTGCCGCCTTTCCGCACCTTCCTGGTCTCGCTGCTGATCTTCATCCTCGCGGCCGAGATGGTGCTGCACAAGGTCACCCACGACATCAAGCACGCCGCCGAGCACCCGCCGGCCGCCGGCTCCGAGCCCGGTCATGCGGCCAAGCCTGTCATCGGCACGACCGTCAGCGTCGACACGCCGGATGGCCCCAAGGTCGGCTACATGAAGGACGGCAAGGTCGTCGACGAGCACGGCAAGGTGCTGGCCGACGGCATTCCCACGCCCGGATCGATCATCGCCGACATCCGGCGTGAGGGCGCGGTGGGTGAGAACCCGGCCGAGTTCAACGCCAAGATGGGCTGGCTCGATGCCCAGGCCAAAAAGGTCGCGGCCTCGCCCGAGTACTTCATGATGATCGCGTTCGGCTGGGGCCACCGCCTGGCGGTGCTGCTGCTGCCGATCTTCGCGGGCTTCCTGGCCCTGATGTATTTCTACCGCCGGAAAATCTTCGTCTACGACCACCTGATCGTGTCGATGAACTATCTGTCGTTCACCTTCCTGAGCTTCGCCATCGCCCTGATCATGCCCGGGCCGGTGAAGGGGTGGGCGCTGTTTCTGGTCACGCTGTGGTCGCCGGTGAACCTGTTCATGACCCTGCGCGGGGCCTATGGCTCCGGGATCTTCAGCGCGCTCCTGAAGACCAGCTTCCTGTGGGTCGCGACCATCTGCCTGTTCGCCTTCCTCGTCCTTGGCCTGATGGCCATCGGCTTCGCCCAGATCTGACCCGTAGGCTCATGCTCAAGTCCGTCCTCATCGCCAATCGGGGCGAGATCGCCCGTCGCATTATCCGCACCGCCCGCGGCCTGGGTGTGCGGACGATCGCGGTCTATTCCGAGGCGGACGCCGGCGCCCCGCATGTCGCCGAGGCAGACGAGGCGGTGCTGATCGGCCCGGCCCCGGCGCGTGAAAGCTACTTGGTCGCCGAGAAGATCCTGGCGGCGGCGAAGCAGACCGGCGCGGCAGCCATCCACCCCGGCTACGGCTTCCTGTCCGAGAACGCCGCCTTCGCCCAACAGGTGATCGACGCGGGCCTGATCTGGGTCGGCCCGCCGCCCGCCGCGATCAACGCCATGGGGCTGAAGGACGCCGCCAAGTCGCTGATGATCGCCGCCGGCGTACCGACCACGCCCGGCTATCTGGGCGACGACCAGTCGGAGCAGCGGCTGCTAACCGAGGCCAGGGCCATCGGCTTCCCGGTGCTGATCAAGGCCGTGGCCGGCGGCGGCGGCAAGGGCATGCGCAAGGTCGAGGCCGAGGGCGACTTCCTCGACGCGCTGGGCAGTTGCCGGCGCGAGGCCGCGGCCAGCTTTGGCGACGACAAGGTTCTGCTCGAGAAGTACGTCACCCGCCCACGCCACATCGAGGTGCAGGTCTTCGGCGACCGCCACGGCAATGTCGTCCACCTGTTCGAGCGCGACTGCTCGCTGCAGCGTCGCCACCAGAAGGTCATCGAGGAGGCTCCGGCCCCCGGCATGGACGCCGCCACTCGCGAAGCCGTCACCAGCGCCGCCGTCAAGGCCGCCAAGGCCGTGAACTACGAGGGCGCCGGCACCATCGAGTTCATCGCCGACGCCAGCGACGGCCTCAAGGCCGACCGCATCTGGTTCATGGAGATGAACACCCGGCTGCAGGTCGAGCACCCGGTCACCGAGATGGTCACCGGCCAGGATCTGGTTGAATGGCAGCTGCGCGTCGCCTCGGGCGAACCGCTGCCGTTGACCCAGGACGACATCACACTTGACGGCTGGGCCATGGAGGCCCGCCTCTACGCCGAGAACCCGGCCACCGGCTTCCTGCCCAGCACCGGCCCACTGACCCACTTCCGCCTGCCGGAGGACGAGGTCCGCGTCGACAGCGCGGTCGAGGAGGGCGGCGTGGTCTCGCCGTTCTACGACCCGATGATCGCCAAGCTGATCGCCCACGCGGCGACGCGCGAAGAGGCCGCCGAGCAACTCGCCGACGCCTGCGCCGCCGTCGAGGTCTGGCCGGTGAAGACCAATGCGGCCTTCCTGGCCAGATGTGCGAGCCATCCGGACTTCGTGGCCGGCGACGTGGACACGGGCTTCATCGAGCGGCGGCTGGAGGCGCTGGTCGCGTCCGGCGGCGTCGATCTGGATGTCGCCGCGGTCGGCCTGTTCGCAGAGAACCACTACGAAAATGAAACTGCTCAGGGGAACGATTGGCCATCGCCTTGGGGGCAGGTGACCGGTGCTTTGGGATTCAGGCTAAACGCGGCCCCTCGGAATGTCTGGGCTCTGACGGTGGATGGTCGCAAGATCGTGGCAGAGGCGCTTTCGACGCAGTCACAGGACTCCACGTGGCTGGTTGGCGCGAGGCCCGACAGTCGGCTGGCGCGCCATGAGTATCTGGACCGAGGGTATGGCGCGATCCATGTGGGGGATAGGCGTTTCGCTTATGCCCGCATCGACGACGAACTGATCATGTTTGACCGGGGCGCAGCCGTCGCCATAGCCGCGCCCGTGTTCGGGGGGGAGCTCGACACCGCCTCCGACGGCGCCGTGCTCTCGCCGATGCCGGGCAAGGTCGTGTCGGTCTCGGTCAAAACCGGCGACACGGTGGTGAAGGGCCAGACCCTGCTGGTCCTCGAAGCCATGAAGATGGAGCACGCCCTGGCCGCGCCCTTCGACGGCGTCGTCGCGGAGCTCTCGGCCGTCGCCGGCGGGCAGGTAAGCGAGGGCGTCGTGCTGGCGAAGCTGGAGCCGCAAACGTGAGGCCGGACGGTCGTTCGCCGACGCTGAAGGCGATGACGCCGGCGATCGCCGCGTTGATCCTTTTCGCGACCCCGGCGGCCGCGGCCGACCAGGCTGTCGACAAGACCGACGTGCGTTGCCTCGCCGTTTCCGTGGGCATGGCCGGTCTCGATGATCCGGACCTTGCTCAGGCCGGCGTCATGAGCAGCCTCTATTTCGCGGGCAAGCTCGAGGGCGCTCATCCGAAGGCGGACGTCATGCTGATGGCCGTCGAAGAACTGCTCGTCATGAAGCCCTCGCAGATCGAAGAGCATCGCCAGATCTGCGCCACGATCCTTGCGGACAAGAGCCGTGAGTGGACGAGCAGAGGCGCGGAGCTGCAGCGCTCCACCGAAGCCGGCGAACGCGGCGATCCCTGACTTTGCGACGGCAGGCGTCTGGCGCGACTCTGTCCCGCCGGACTATGGAGAGGTCATGCCTCTCCACCTCATCAAGCTCTGCGTCGGCATCGACAGCGTCGAGGACCTGCGGGCATGGCGCAAGCAGCGCGCCGAGCAGGGCCACCGCTCGGTCGCGCCGACGCGGCAGACGCCCAAGCGGGCGGCCGAACTGCTCGAGGGTGGGTCGCTCTACTGGGTGATCAAGGGCAGCATCCTGGTCCGCCAGGCGATCGCCGAGATCGTGACGCTCGAAGAGGGAGCCCAGCCCTGCAAGATCTACCTCGAGCCGGAGCTGATCGAGACCGCCCCGCAGCCCCGCCGCCCGTTCCAGGGCTGGCGTTACCTCGAAGCCAACGATGCCCCGCCGGACCTGTCCGTCGGCGGCGACGAGGCGATGCCGCAGGAGCTGGCGAAGCAGTTGCGGGAACTGGGGGCCTGGTGAGGCCTTGCGTGGTTCGAGACGCGGCTTCGCCGCTCCTCACCATGACTAGTTTTTAGGAAGCACACAGACCTTAGTCATCCTGAGGAGCGAGCCTCAAGCGAGCGTCTCGAAGGACGCAGGGTCTAGACCGCCCAGTTGTCGATCAGCCGCGTCCGACCCATCCAGGCCGCCACGAACACCCGCGCGCCGGCCTGCACCGGACCAGGCCCAAGCCGTTCCAGGGTCACCCCGTCGCGAACCTCGACATAGTCGATTTTGCCGAAGCCCGCCTCGGCGAGGATGGCCTTGGTCCGCCCTTCGACGCTCTCCACCGATTGCCCCTCACGCAGGAAGTCCACGGCCGCGCGCATGGCGGCGGGCAGGGCGCTAGCCCGCTCGCGCTCGTCGGCGCTGAGGTAGGCGTTGCGGGAGGAGAGGGCGAGGTCGTCGGGCTCGCGGCTGGTCGGGCCGCCGACGATCTCGACGCCGAGGTCGAGGTCGGCCGCCATGCGCCGGATTACCGCCAGCTGCTGGTAGTCCTTCTCGCCGAAGATGGCGACGTCGGGCCGGCACTGGTTCAGCAGCTTCGCGACCACCGTCGCCACCCCGCCGAAGAAGTGTGGCCGCGACTCGCCCTCCAGCGGCCCGGCGACGCCGCCGGTGACGCTCACGGCCGTGCCGAAGCCGTCCGGATACATCTCCGCCGCCGTCGGGGCGTAGAGCAGGGCGCATCCGGCCTCCGCTAGCAGCTGGGCGTCACGGTCCTCGCCGCGCGGATAGGCGTCGAAGTCCTCGTGCGGCGCGAACTGGGTCGGGTTGACGAAGATCGAGGCCACCGTGCGGTCGGCCAGCTGCTCGCCCAGCGCGATCAGCGACAGGTGTCCGGCGTGCAGCGCGCCCATGGTCGGGACCATCGCCACGCGCAGTCCCTGCGCCTTCCATGCGGCAACTTGGGCGCGGAGATCGGCGACGGTGCGGACGGTGGGCAGGGGCGTGGGCGCGGTCATGGCGGCGGTTTTATAGGGGCGAGGGGGCAGGGGCGAGGGGCTAGAAGCAAGAGGGGCTCTCTCTCGTCCCTAGCCCCTCACCCCTGGCCCCTTCTTCACCCGCCTGTGGACAAACACAGACCCGTGGCTTGCCCCATTAACCACTCCGGTGTCTCGTCGGACGGAAACCCCCGGACTGAGTCGGGGTGAGGAAAAGGCTGCCAAATGGCTAACACCCAGCCGCACATCATCGTCATCGGCAACGAGAAGGGCGGAGCCGGCAAGTCGACCATCGCCGTTCACCTGACGACCGCCCTGCTGCACGGCGGCGCCAGCGTGGCGGTGATCGACCTGGATCTGCGCCAGTCCTCCACCGGACGCTTCTTCGCCAGTCGTAAGGCCTGGATCGCCTCGCAGGGCGTCAGCCTGCCCGAGCCCCTGGCCCGCCACCCGTCCGAGGACGGTGTCGCCTTGGCCCGCGCCGCCGAGGACGAGCAGCTCAGCCGCTTCGACGAGGCTCTCGGCCGCGCCCACCAGGATGCCGAGTTCGTGATCATCGACACCCCGGGCGGCGACACCGCCCTGTCGCGCGCCGCCCACGCCCGCGCCGACCTGATCGTCACGCCGATGAACGACAGCTTCGTCGACTTCGACATGCTCGGCCACGTCGATCCGGTGACCCTCGACCTGCAGAAGCCCGGCCTCTACTCCGAGATCGTCTGGGAGGCCCGCAAACAGCGCGCCTTGGCCGGCCAGCGGCAGGCCCTGGACTGGGTGGTGCTGCGCAACCGTCTCGCCAGCGTCGAGGCCCGCAACCGCAAGCGCGTCGACGACCGCCTCATGGCCCTGGCCAAGCGGGTCGGCTTCCGCACCGGTACGGGCCTGCGCGACAGGGTCATCTACCGCGAGCTGTTCCCGTTCGGGCTTACCGTCGCCGACCTGTCGGCCAAGGTGCGGCCGGTGCCGGTGTCGCTGGTCCATGTCGCCGCGCGTCAGGAGCTGCGCGCGCTGCTGCACTCGGTCGGACTGTCCGCCTGGTCCGGCGAGGAGTTGCTCGCCGCCGAGTAGGGGGCGGGCTACAACGCCTCCATGATCTATCTGCTGATCGGCGTCGCCGCCTTCATCCTGCTGATCTGGGCGGGCCGCCGCGCGCGGCCGTTCCTGCAGAAGCGCGAGCTGCGCATCGTCGCCGCCTCGGTCGGCAGCGTGGCCATGGCCGCGGGCGGCTTCGCGGCCCTGCGCGGCGGCTATGTCATCGGCGCCATTCTCGGGGCTCTGGGCCTTGGCCTCACCCTCTCGGCGCGCACCGGCGTGACCCAGGAGCCGCCCCGGAGAAGCGGTGGCGAGGACGCCGCGATCGTTGAAGCCCGCGACATCCTCGGCGTCGGCCCCAACGCCACCCGCGCCGAGATCCAGGCCGCCTACGGCCGCCTGATCCGCGCCGTCCACCCCGACGCCGGCGGGACCAGCGGCCTCGCTGCCCGGCTCAACGCGGCGCGGGACGTGCTGCTGAAGAAGTAGGGCAACGAAAAAGGGCGCGGCCATCGACCGCGCCCTTTGAACGTTTCCGCGATCAGCGCCTACGGCGAGATGATCATGCAGGCCTGCTTCTTCGACCGAAGGGTTTCGCAGGCAGCCTTGGCGGCGTCGGCGGTCATGCCTTCGAAGCGCACGCGGAAGAAGCCGCCGACGGAGTCGCCGATGTCGGCCTCGGCCTCGTCGAACGCCTTGGCGAAGCGGCGCTGCAGCAGGTTCATCTGTTCGCGGGCCTGGGACTTGCTCTTGAAGGCGCCGGCCTGGACCACGTACTTGCCTTTGGGCTTCTTGGGCGTGGCCTTCTTGGTCGTGGCCGAGGCCTTGATCACGGCGGCCTTGGGGGCCGGGTCGGCGATCGGGGCCATGCTGCGCTGGACGGCGATCGGGCCGCGCAGGGCAGGGCCGTCGGTGAGTACGACCCGCAGGCCAGGCGCGCTGTCGCCGTCGCCCTGGGCGTACTGCGGACGGTCGATCGGGCCTTCGGTCGGCTCGAACATCGACTGGGCCACGGTGATGGTCTCGCCCAGCGAACGGCGCTTGAGAACGTCGAAGCCGGTCAGCATCAGGTCCTCGACATGGTCGTCGCGGCTGGCGCCCGAACGGCCGCCCAGGACCACGGCGATCAGCCGGCGATTGTCGCGAACCGCCGAGGCGGCGAGGTTGTAGCCCGAGGCGTTGATGTAGCCGGTTTTCAGCCCGTCCATGCCCGCGAACTGGCCCATCAGCCGGTTGTGGTTGTTCATGGTCACGCCCCGGAAGGTGAAGGAGCGGAGGCTGAAGTAGCCATAGTACTGCGGGAAGTCGCGCATCACGGCGCGGGAGAGGATGGCGATGTCGCGGGCGCTGGACAGCTGGCGGCTGTCGGGCAGACCCGAGGCGTTCACGAAGCGGCTGTTGCTCATGCCCAGCTCCTGACCGCGCAGGGTCATCAGGGCGGCGAAGCGCTGCTCGCTGCCGGCCAGGTGCTCGGCCAGCGCCACGGCCATGTCGTTGGCCGACTTCACGGCGAGGGCGCGCATGGCGTCATCGACGCTGATCTGGTCGCCGGCCTTGATGCCGAGCTTGGTCGGCGGCTGCGACGCGGCCTTGGCCGAGACGGTGATCAGGTCGGTGCCGCGCACGCGGCCTTCCGAGATCGCCTCGAAGGCCAGATACAGGGTCATGACCTTGGTGATCGACGCGGGATACCGGGGACTGTCCGCGCGTTTGGCGTACAGGACCTCGCCCGTGTTGGCGTCGACGACGATCGCCGCGTACTTCGTTTCCGCGGCGGGCGTCGGTTTGAGGGACAGGTAGGGAACCTGCGCCAGCGCCCCGGTCGGGGCGGCGATTCCGATCGCCATCGAGGCGATCAGTGCGAAGGCGAGAAACAGGCGGCGGCCAGGCTGGAACATGCTGCGTCCGTCGAAAAATCTATGGGAACACGTGCCCCCCGAGGAGGTCCCGGGCTGCCTAAGTAGCATGCATTGTTCCGTCTTTCGCTAAAGTAAACAACTGTTGAGCGAATCCGTCGCCGCCGCGTCACCCGCTTGATTTCGCATCAGTTTGCGTCGCGGCATTGTCATGTTGCAGTGCACAAAAAGTCGTTGACTGCTGCACTGCAACATGAGAAAACACGGGTCATCGGCGGTGAGATTCCACGCCGCCCAATCCGTTTCGCAGGTCCTCCCCGACCTTCAGAAGGAGACTCCCGATGGCCACCACCGGCGCCGAGACCCTCAAGACCACGGTCGAGCAGTTCACGACCGCGGGCAACCAAGCCTTCAAGGACAACGTCGAGAAGTCCCTGGCCTCGCTCAACGAGCTGAACGCCCATTCCAAGAAGAACCTCGAAGCCGTCGTGGCTTCGGTGACCGCCGCCACCAAGGGCGCCGAAGCCCTCGGCGCGCAAGCGATGGCCTTCTCCAAGACCTCGGTCGAAAACCAGGTCGCCGCCGCCAAGGCCCTGGCCGGCGCCAAGAGCGTGCAGGAAGCCGTCGAGCTCCAGACCGCCTGGGTGAAGTCCTCGATGGAAGCCTACATGGCCGAGTTCTCCAAGTGGGGCGAAACCGTCGCCGGCTCGGTCAAGGACTCGGTGAAGCCGCTCAACGAACGCGTCACTGCGACCGTCGAAAAGCTGCAAGCCGCGAAATAGTCTGAACGGAGCCGGCAAGCTCCCCCCAGCGCGCCGGTTCAAGTTCGCGTGAAGGCCCGGGTCGGAAACGACCCGGGCCTTTTTCGTGTCCTTCCGTGCGTCGGCGCGGCGCGGTAGACCTTGGCCATGTCCAAAGTCGAACAACGCCTCGCCGCCGCCGGGATCACGCTCCCCGATCCCGTCGCCCCCATCGCCAACTACGTGCCGTTCGTGCGCGTCGGCGATCTCGTCCACATCTCCGGCCAAGTGTCGCTCGACGCCTCGGGCGGCGTCACCGGCATCGTCGGCGAGGCCGTCGACATGGAGACGGCAGTCCGCGCCGCCCGCCTGTGCGGCATCAACCTGATCGCCCAGATGCGCGCCGCCTGCGACGGCGACCTCGACCGGGTGAAGCGGGTGGTGAAGCTGGGCGGCTTCGTCCAGGCCGGGCCGGACTTCTACGACATTCCCGCCGTCATCAACGGCTGCTCCGACGTCATGGTCGAGGCGTTCGGCGAAGCCGGCCGCCACGCCCGTTCGGCGGTCGGCGTCTATCGCCTGCCGCGCAACTTCGCCGTCGAGGTCGACGCCGTGGTGGAGATCGGCTGATGAAAGCCAAGCCCCGTCCTGAGACCAGCGAGTTCGGGGAGGCCTGGGAGCTGTTGTTCAGCCCCGCCGTGGCCCATCGCGGCCTGTGGTCGCCGGACGGGCCGCCGGAAAACAGCCTTGGCGCCTTCCAGGCTGCCTGCGCCGCCGGCTACGGCATCGAGCTGGACGTCCAGATCACCGCCGACGGCGAGGCCGTGGTCTTCCACGACCATACGCTCGACCGCCTGACCGGGGCCGAGGGGCGTCTCTCGGACCGTTCGTTGGCCGATTTGCGCGAGCTGCGGTTGGCGGGGACTGACGAGGCCATCCCGACCCTGGCCGAGGCGCTGGTGGAGGTGGGGCATCGCGCCCTGGTCCAGATCGAGCTGAAGACCCCGTTCGGCGAGGTCGGCCCTCTGGAGAAGCGGGTCAGCGAAGTGCTGCTCGACCACAACGGCCCGACCTGCGTGATCGGCTTCAATCCCTACAGCCACGCCTGGTTCGCCGACCACCATCCACAGATCCTGCGCGGCCTCGACAGCTATGGCTGGAACGATGAGAGCGCGATGAAGCTGTCGCCGGAGATCCGCAAGTCGCTGGCCAATCTCGAACAGGTCGAGCTGGCCCGTCCGGACTTCCTGGCCCTCGACGTGAAGATGCTGCCCGGCGACCGCGCCGAGCATTTCCGCAGCGCCGGCATGCCGATCATCGCCTGGACGGTGCGCTCAGCCGAGGAATGGGCGCGGTTGAAGCCGTTCGCCGACAACCTGATCTTCGAGGGCTTCGCCGCGTGAGTCTCAAGCCGGCGGTCGCCATCCACCGCCGCATCGCCGACATTGGGCGGGACGCGTGGGACGCCTGCGTGCCGACGGGCGCCGCCTACAACCCCTTCGTCGCCTTCGACTTCCTAGACGCTCTCGAGGAATCGGGCAGCGCCAGCGACCAGACCGGCTGGGGTCCGCACCATCTGACCGTCGAGGATGAGGACGGTCGCATCGCCGCGGTGATGCCGCTTTATCTGAAGAGCCACAGCCAGGGCGAATACGTCTTCGACTGGTCCTGGGCCGATGCCTACGAGCGGGCAGGGGGCCGGTACTATCCCAAGCTCCAGTGCGCCTCGCCATTCTCCCCGGTGACCGGCCCGCGCCTGCTGGTGCGGCCGGACGTGGACGCGGACGAGGGCCGTCGCACCTTGCTCGGCGGCGCGCTGACCCTTTGCGAGCGGCTGGGCGCGTCCGGGCTGCATGTGACGTTCCCAGAGCAGGAGGACTGGCGGTTCCTCACCGCAGCCGGCCTGCTGCCGCGTCAGGACCAGCAGTACCACTGGTTCAACAACGGCTACGCGACCTTCGACGACTTTCTCGCGGCCCTGTCCTCGGGCCGGCGCAAGACCATCCGCCGCGAACGCCGTGACGCCCAAGCCGGCGTGGACGAGATCGTCGCCCTGACCGGCGACCAGATCACCGAGGCGCACTGGGACGCCTTCTTCGCCTTCTATCAGGACACCGGTGATCGCAAGTGGGGCAGCCCCTACCTGAACCGCGCCTTCTTTTCGCTGCTCGGCGAACGGATGGCCGACCAGGTGCTGCTGGTGATGGCGCGCAAGGGCGGACGTTGGGTGGCCGGGGCGCTGAACCTGATCGGCGGCGACTGCCTGTTCGGCCGCAACTGGGGCTGCACCGAGGACATCCCCTTCCTGCATTTCGAGCTCTGCTACTACCAGGCCATCGAACAGGCGATCCGGCTGGGCCTTCCGCGTGTCGAGGCGGGGGCCCAGGGGCAGCACAAGATCGCCCGCGGCTACTTGCCCGCCGAGGTCTACAGCGCCCACTGGATCGCCGATCCGGCCCTGCGCGAGCCGGTGCGTCGCTACCTCGACCAGGAGCGCACCGCGGTGCGCCAGGAGATGGACTGGCTGGCCGAAGAGTACTCGCCGTTCAAGGCGGGTTAGGCGACCGCCGGCTTGGCCGCCTCCGGCAGCTCCTGAACCGAGAGCGTCAAGGGTAACCGCACTTCTACCCGGAAGCCCGCATCAGACGGCTCGGCGCTCAGTACTCCGCGTTCGCCGTAGAGGTTGGCCAGCCGGGCGCGGGTGTTGCCGAGCCCGACCCCAAAGCCCTTGGCGCGGCTCGCCGCGGCGACTGGGTCGCCGTCGTCGGCAACGACCAGGATCAGGTCATCGTTTTCCCGGCGGGCTTCGATGGTCACCTGCACCGCGCGCATGGCGGGAGCGACGGCGTATTTCATCGCATTCTCCACCAGCGGCTGCAGGATAAAACCCGGCACCACAGCTCGACGGAGGGCCTCGTCGCACTGGAACCGCACCTTCAGTCGCTCCTCGAAACGGACCATCTCGATCTCGAGATAAGCCTCGATGGTGTCGAACTCCTCGCCGAGCACGATCATGGCGTTGGGATCGGTGGTCAGTGAAGTGCGCAGGAACTCCGACAGCCGGTCGATCATCTGGTCGGCGCGTTCGGAGTCTTTCTCGATGACCATCGCGGAGATGGCGTTGAGCGTGTTGAACAGGAAGTGGGGATTGAGCTGCAGCCGTAACGCGGCCAGCTGAGCGCGCTGCGTTTCCGCCTCGGCGACGGCGGCGCGGCGACCTTGTTCGCGCGCTGCCTCGCCCATGCTCACCGACCAGTAGAGGCTGGCGTTGAGCCCAAAAGTCCAGCTGTAGAGGATCGTCACCGAGGTGAACCGCTCCACCGAGATCACGGTCCAATCCTTCAGTTCGGAGAAGAGGACGAAATGCAGCCACCGGAGGTAGTTCAAATCCACCGCGGTGATGAAGACGCTGAGCACGACGCAGGTCGCCGCCATGACGGGTATGACCAACACGGGCGATCGCGACCGGACTTTCCGCCATGCCCAGTAGAGGACGATGGACAGCAGGATTCCCAGCAGCCAGAGCGGAATCTGAATGATGATCGTCTGCAGCGCCGTGCCGCGCCCCCGCACCACGGTGAGGGCGACCACCAGGGCGATCGCGAAGGTCCAGAGGACGACCGACACCCGCAGGGCGGCTCCAAAGGAGACCTCGACCGCCGTCTTGAGGAGCCGCGCCGGCACCGGCCGTCAGCGCAGCTTGAGGGCGGCGCTGACCGCTTCGGCGTAGTTGGGGCCGACGATCACCTCGGTGCCGTCGGTAAGGACCAGGATCAAACCCCCACGCCCAGGCCGCTTTACCTGTTCCACCGTGTTCAGGTTGACCATCGACGAGCGATGCACGCGCCGGATCAGGGTCGGGCTGAACACCTTCTCGAGGCCAGAGATGGTCGCCCGGACCATGTGGCTGCGCAGATGGGTGTGCAGGATGACGTAATCGGCCGCCGCCTCGATCCAGATGATCGACTGGCCGCCGACGCGGGTTTCCCCACCCTTGGTCGGAATCCACAGCGCGTTGATGAACTCGCCCGAGCTCTCGTCGAGGCTCGCCGGGTCCTGTCCGGCGCCGGCGTCCAGGGCGGCGACCTTGGCGTGGGCGCGCTTGAGCGCCAGGATTCGCCGCACCCGCTCAACGGTCTGGCGAAGACGTTCCGGCCGGACCGGCTTCAGCAGATAGTCGGCCGCCTCGACCTCGAAGGCGTCGGGAGCGTAGTGTTCGAAGGCGGTGACGAACACGACCTCCGGACGTTTCTCGGCGGGCAGGGCGGCGGCGAGGCTCAGGCCCGACCGGCCGGGCATCTGGATGTCGAGGATCACCAGGTCGGGGGTGGTGTTGGCGATCACCTCCGCGGCGCTGATGCCATCGCGGGCGGTGCCCACCAGCTCGATGCCGGTGATGTCCTGCAGCGCCAGCGCGAGCCGCCGCAACGCCAGCGGCTCGTCATCGACCAGTACGACGCGCATGGTGGTCATGCCGCGACCCGCCGGACCGGCGGTCCGAAGACCTGTGCATCGGCGATGACCAGCGGCATGCGAACCTCGACCTTGAAGCCTGTATCGGATTGTTGAGCGGTGAGCCGGCCGGCCTCGCCATAGAGGTTGGCGAGCCGCGCCCGGGTGTTGCCGAGCCCAACGCCATGGCCCTTCGGCTTGGTCGCGGCGGCGACGGGGTCCCCGTCGTCGGAGACCAGCAGGATCAGTTCATCACCCTCGGCGCGGGCCTCGACCATCACCGTGACCAGGCGCAGGGCTGGCGTGACGGCATACTTCATCGCGTTCTCGACAAGCGGCTGAAGGATGAAGCCGGGGACCAGCGCGGCGCGCAGCGGCTCCTCGCAGCGGAAGCGGACATCCAGTCGGCCCTCGAACCGCACCGCCTCGATCTCGAGGTAGGCCTCGATGGTGTCGAACTCCTCACCCAGCAGGATGAGGGCGTTGGGGTCGGTGGTCAGGGAGCTGCGCAGGAAATCCGACAGTCGCTCGATCATCTGATCGGCGCGGACGACGTCGCGCTCCATCACCATCGCCGAGATGGCGTTGAGGGTATTGAACAGGAAATGCGGGTTCAGCTGCAGCCGCAACATGGCCAGCTGCGCCGCTTGTGTGGCCGCCTCGGCTTCCTTGGCCCGGCGCTCCTGTTCCTTGGCGGATTCAGCCGAGCTGAGCGCCCAGAACAGGGTGATGTTGAGCCAGGCCGTCCAGGTGTAGAGGATGAAGATCCGGCCGTAGCGCTCCAGCGAAATGTCCTGAGCCCAGGGCGCCCAGGCGGGGAAGAACAGCTGGCCCAGCCATTTCAGGAAGAACATGTCGTTCAGCGACAGCACCGCGCCCACGAGAAGGCCGGCGACCGCCATGATCACCCAGCGAAGGCTGGCGGCCCGATTCGACAGCCGTCGCCACAGGAGCTGAAGCCCGCGCGACAGGCACAGGGCGATGGCCCAGAGCGGCGCCTGGGTTGCAATCGCCAGGACGATGTTGGTCTGGCCGCGGAAGGTGATGATCCCGGCGACGAGCGAGAAACCGAACGTCCACAGGACGAACGACACCTTGGTCGCCATGCCCATCTGGCCGAAGAGGCCGAACTTTCTCATCTCTGATTGGACCCCTGCGCAGCCCGTTCATCTTACGCGTTTTCGTCGCCGCAGTTGTCGATTTGGTCGCGCTATGAGCGGTCCTCATCGTTCGGAGGGGCCGGGAACGGGACCCAGAGGTCGTCGACGCAGTCGAGCTCCAGCGTCGGCAGGCGCTCGGTGACGGCGTCCGCCTGCCGGGCGCGGAGGACCGGATCGAAGCCCGTGCGCTCGAAGAACCGCTGCCGGGCGGCGCGATCAGGCCAGCGGGCGATGGCGGTCCAGACGTCGTCGTCCCCTCGGAACAGAGCCGAGCCGCCCGACCCATAGCGGTCGATCGCCTCCTGGGTCACCGCATGCCAGTCGCGGGCGTACTGGTCCTCGTGACCCGGCTTCAGGCGCATGCGGTAGACGGCGATGAACACTTGGAACCCCCTCCAGCCTTCCCGGCTGGGCGAGGCATGGTTTGCGCTCCGACCGGGACAGGCTAGGACGATGGCCCATCGAACGGAGACCGGCAATGAGCCTCGACGGCGCCTACGACGACGGCAATATCTTCGCGAAGATCGTGCGCGGAGAGATGCCCGCGGTGAAGGTCTATGAGGACGACCAGATCCTCGCCTTCATGGACGTGTTCCCCCAGGCGAAGGGGCATGTGCTGGTTATCTCCAAGACCTCCAAGGCCCGCAATCTGCTCGACGCAGAGCCCAAGACCCTCGGCCGGATCATCGGCGGGGTGCAGAAGATTTCGCGCGCCGTGGTCGAGGCGCTGAAGCCGGACGGCGTCATGGTGAGCCAGTTCAACGGTGCGCCCGCCGGCCAGACCGTCTTCCACCTGCATTTCCACATCATCCCGCGCTGGGACGGCGTGGCGCTGGGCCGTCACGGCGAGGGCATGGCCGACGTCGAGGAGCTCAAGGTCCTAGCCGGGCAGATCGCGGAGAAGCTGGAGGCGTGAACCGCGCCGCACTCGAAGCCCTGTACGCCGACCTGGCGCCGGCGCTTGCCGGATTGGCCGAGCCCTGGTGCGTGATTGGCAGCGGCGCGATGATGATCATCGGCGCTCCGGTCGAGGCATGTCCCGACCTCGACATCATGACCACCGCACGCGGCGCCGAGGCGCTGGAGGCGGCCTGGGCCGTTCGACGGGACAGGTTGTATGCGCCGGGCGACGCAGGGCCGTTCCGGTCGCGTTTCTCCGCCTACGACTTTCCCGCTGGACGGGTCGAGGTGATGGGCGACCTGCTGCTGCGGAGGGACGAGCGCTGGGAGCCGGTGGCGATCCCGGAGACGGTCGTGGGACGCCTCGGCGGACTGCCGGTGCGGATCCCCGACCGCCAGGCTCAGATCGACCTGTTCCGCACGTTCGGACGGCCCAAGGATCTGGCCAAGGCCGTCCTGCTCGGCGGCTAACGCCTCGGAATAGCGTCCGCGATCGCCTCTGCCTTGGCGAACAGGGCCGGGTCGATGACCAGGTCCACCGCTGCGGCGTTCTCGTCCAGTTGGCTCGGACGGCTGGCCCCGACGATGGCCGAGGCGACGTTGGGCTCGCGCAGCACCCAGGCCAGCGCGAACTGGCCGAGTGTACAGCCGGCCTCGGCGGCCAGCGGCTTCATCTGCTGCACGGCCTCCAGCACCTCGCGGCGCATCCAGCCGCCGATGGCGTTGTTCATGCTGTCGCTGGCGGCGCGGCTGTCCGAGGGCGGGGCGCTGTCGGGATCGTACTTGCCGGTTAGGACGCCCTGGGCCAGCGGTGACCAGACGATCTGCGAGATGCCGTTGGCCTTGCTGATCGGGATCACGGCCTTCTCGGGCCGCCGCCACAGGATCGAGTACTGCGGCTGGCTGGAGACGAACTGTTCGACCCCCGCGAGGGCGATGGCCGCCGATCTGCTCGGGCGCCCATTCGCTGAAGCCGATCCAGCGCGCCTTGCCCGACTTCACCACCTCGGTCAGCGCCTGCATGGTCTCTTCGAGCGGCGTATCGGGGTCGTAGCGGTGGCACTGATAGAGGTCGACGTAGTCGGTGCGCAGGCGCTTCAGCGACGCGTCGATCTGCTTGTGAACCTGCTCGGCGGACAGGCCCTTGTCGATGTCGCTCATCGCGCCCCAGAGCTTGGTAGCCAGGATGTAGCTGTCGCGCGGCCGGTCCTTCAGCGTTTCGCCCAGCACCGTCTCGGCGGCGCCGCGGCCGTAGACGTTGGCGGTGTCGATGAAGTTGATGCCGAGCTCGAACGCTCGATCGACGCAGGCCTTGGCGTTGTCGGCCTCGACCCCCACGCCATAGGTCAGCCAGGACCCGAGCGAGATCTCCGAGACCTCGAGGTCGCTGGCGCCGAGCTTGCGGTATTTCATGGGAGCCTCCGGACGTTTTTGATTTTCCGGAAGCATCGGCTTCAAACGCCTGTTCGCGCAAGTGCGATCAATGGCCCGCTCAGGGCGCCTTGGCGAACAGGCCCCGCAGCGCGGCGCGCCAGGCGTCGTCGTTGAGCAGGTTTTCCAGCGCCGGCGCGATGCGCAGGAACGAAGCCTGGCGCATGTCGTCGTCGAGATAGCCGGACAACAGCTGCAGCCAGGGGCCGAAGTCGCGGCGCTGGTCGGGCTTGATGAACTTCCAGCTCGAATGCACCAGTCGCAGATGGTCGTAGATCCTCTGCTCGGCGAAGCTGACGCCCTCCGCGGGCAGGTACTCGAAGTCGACCAGGGCGTGAGCCGAGCGATCGTCGTTTGCGATGACGTTGCCCAGCGACGCGTCCATATGGCCGAGGCCGGTCTCGCGGTGCAGCCGATCCAATGCGGCGCTGCCTTCCAGCAGAAGCGGCCAGATCGTGTCGGCGCCTTTCACCCAGGTCATCAGCGGACGATAGGGCAGGTAGCGGCAGAACAGGGCGTCGTCGGCCTTCCAGACCGGCGTCGGGGTCAGGCCGGACGCCGCGCCGAGGCCGTAGACCTCGAACTCGTGCTTGATCCGCATCGATGGTCCTGCGATCCGGAACGGCATCTCCTCGGGTGGTAGCGGCCGCCGCTTGTGCGGATTGACCAGGCGCAGGACGCCGATCTGCTCGCCACCCGAGAAGACGTTGTAGTTGCTGTCGTGGCCGAGATTGCCGCGCTCGACGAGCCGGGGCGGGGCGGGGAGGCTGAGTTCCCGCTGAAGCTCGATGGCGACCTCTCGCCGCCGATCGCGCATCCGCCATTCCCAGAACTGGGCCCGAACCCAGCGCTTGGCCGCTCTCACGCCGCCGTCTCCGCGCGGATCGCCGCCAGCCGGTCATAGACGGCCTCGCGCTCGGCCTCGGTGAAGAACAGGTCGAGGTGACCCATGGCCTCGGCCTCGTTGTCGGTCGAGTGCAGAGGGTTGTGCCAGGGATCCAGGCCCGTGGCCTCGGCGAACCAGTCGCGCAGGCCCCGCTTCATGAACTGGCGGCCGTTGAAGACGAACGGATGGACCTTGCGCTCGGCTTCGCTGGTCGGGATCGGGGCAGGGTCGTAGACGACCATGGCCCGCACCGGATGGCCGCCACGCCGCCACTTGCCGCCGCGCATGCGCTTGCTCGTCTTCAGCTGCGTCAGCCAGGGAATGTCGGTCTCGGCGATGACCTCGTAGTGCGCGCGGATGCGCTCGGCCATGGCCTCGACCAGGCCCTTGCGAAGCGCGATCTTGCGGATCACGAACAGGTTCATCTCGCCGGGAAGACGATCTGCGACCTCGGCCAGGAAGCGGCTCTTCACGTCGCGCGCGAAGTCGTTGGTCAGGATGGCGGCGAGCTGACGGTACGTCGGCTGCAGCCCCACCCGATGCAGTTCGTCGTCGAAGGCGGTGAGCGTGAGGGGCAGGGTGATCCCCGACCGCGCCATCAGGTCGATCAACTCGGGCACATATTTCGAGCCGCCGGAATTCGCCGGGTCCTCGCGATCGATCTTGGACCGTTCCGCCTTCTGATAGGCGATGTGGTAGATCAAGCCGTACAGATAGCCCTTTGGCGCGGCGACTTGGAAGCGGCCCTTGAACGGCTCGCGCTCACTCAGCATCAGTTCGGCCAGTGCGCGCGGGTAATAGGCCTCGCCGCAGTAGGTCCCTTCGCCGGTCCCACTGACATCGTAGAAGTCGCACTTCACGCCCTGGCGGCGGCGGACCCTGCCGTACTTGGCCTTGATGGGACCAAGGGCGGCGTCCTCGACCAGCATGTCGACGTCGTCCTTCGAACCGGGCGCCGGGTAGCTGGTTGCGAAGGTCGAGGCGTTACGCAGCACGACGTACTTCCAGCCGGAGGTCTCCAGCCAGTCGAACAGCTCGGCCATGTCGGGCACGAAGATGCGCATCGTCTAGGCGCTAGAGAGATTGGCGTTGGGATTCAATCGTCTTCGCGCACCGTGCGGAGGCTGATGATCAGGGGAAGGCGATATTGAACCAGGTGTAGAGGGCGAAGAGAATAACCATGCCGCCGAGTTGCAACCACATGGTCCGCCAGAACTCGCGATCGAACTTCCGTCTGATAGCTCGCATTTCAGAGTCAAACGCGGCGGGAGGCGACGGCGGAGGAGTGGGGGGCTGATTAGCAGTCATGGTCTAGCCCAGCAGCTTGGCCGCTCCAGTGGTGATGGCGAGCAGAACCGCCATGCCCCCAAGCATCGTCCAGCTCTGTTGTCGAAGCTTGTCGTTGAAGTCGGCGCGAAGGTCCGCCACTGCAATTTTGATGTCGGCGCTCATTTCGTTTTTGAAGACCGCGAGGTCCGCCTTAGCCGCGACCCGCAACGCGTCCACGTCTCCGCGTAACGCGTTCACATCCGCCTTCGTCGCCATATCGGCGATGTCTTCTTTGGTCGCCAGATGGCTGATGTCGACGGTTTCCGCCGCATGCTGGAAGACGCCGACCACCGCCTCCGCCACGCCTTCCTCCATGCCCGCTTCGCGAAGGCGTTTGGAGGCGCTGAGCGTGTCGAAGGCGAATGGCGTCATCGTCACAACCTAGCCGGGTGTTCCCGGTTTGTCTACTCGGCCAGCGCGGGTTCCTCGATCTCCGGCGCACCGGGTTCGCGCGGCGGGGCGACGTTGTCGACTTCGAACTCGAAGGCGATCTTGCCGTCCTTGAGCACGACCTTGACGTGGCCGCCCTTGGCCAGCTTGCCGAACAGGATGTCGTCGGCGAGCGGCTTCTTGATGTGCTCCTGGATGACCCGGGCCAGAGGCCGGGCGCCGTAGAGCTCGTCGAAGCCGTTCTTGGCCAGCCAGTCGGCCGCCTCGTCCGTGGTCTCGATGGTGACGTTGCGGTCGGCCAGTTGGGCTTCCAGCTGCAGGACGAACTTCTGCACCACCATGCGGATGATGTCCTGTGTCAGCGGCTTGAAGGCCACCACCGCGTCGAGGCGGTTGCGGAACTCCGGCGTGAACAGGCGCTTGATGGCCTCGTCGCTCTCGCCGTCCGCCTTGCCGCGGCCGAAGCCGATGGTCTGGCGCTGGGCATCGGCGGCCCCCGCGTTGGTGGTCATGATCAGGACCACGTTGCGGAAGTCGACCTTCTTGCCGTTGGAGTCGGTCAGCTGACCGTGGTCCATGACCTGCAGCAGGATGTTGTAGACGTCGGCGTGCGCCTTCTCGATCTCGTCGAGCAGAACCACGGCGTGCGGGTGCTGGTCGACGGCGTCGGTCAGCTGGCCGCCCTGATCGTAGCCGACATAGCCTGGAGGCGCGCCGATGAGGCGGCTGACCGTGTGCCGCTCCATGTACTCCGACATATCGAAGCGCAGCAGCTCGATCCCGAGCGTGGACGCCAGCTGACGGGCGGCCTCGGTCTTGCCGACGCCGGTCGGGCCGCTGAACAGGTAGCAGCCGATCGGCTTGCCCGGATCGCGCAGGCCGGCCCGGGCCATTTTCATGGCGCTGGACAGCTGGCCGATGGCCTCGTCCTGGCCAAACACGGCGCGCTGCAGGTCCTTCTCGAGGTCCTTGAGGGCCTCGGTGTCGGACTTGCTGACCGACTTCGGCGGGATGCGGGCGATCTTGGCGACGACGGCCTCGATCTCCTTCACGCCGATGGTCTTCTTGCGCTTGTTCTCGGGCAGCAGCATCTGGCCGGCGCCGGCCTCGTCGATCACGTCGATCGCCTTGTCCGGCAGCTTGCGGTCGGTGATGTACTTGGCCGACAGGTCCACCGCGACCTTCAGGGCCTCGTTGGTGTATTTCAGCTTGTGGAAGTCCTCGTAGTAGATCTTGAGGCCCTTCAGGATCTTCAGCGTGTCCTCGACCGTCGGCTCGTTGACGTCGATCTTCTGGAACCGGCGCACCAGGGCGCGATCCTTCTCGAAGTGCTGACGAAACTCCTTGTAGGTCGTCGAACCCATGCAGCGCAGGCTGCCCGAGGCCAGAGCCGGCTTCAGCAGGTTGGAGGCGTCCATGGCCCCGCCGCTGGTGGCGCCGGCGCCGATCACGGTGTGGATCTCGTCGATGAACAGGATGGCGTTGGGGTGGATCTCCAACTCCTTGACCACCTGCTTGACGCGTTCCTCGAAGTCGCCGCGATAGCGGGTGCCGGCCAGCAGCGCGCCCATGTCGAGCGAGAAGATGGTTGCGCCGTCCAGCACTTCCGGGACTTCGTGGCGGACGATCTTGAGGGCCAGGCCTTCGGCGATGGCGGTCTTGCCGACGCCGGGGTCACCCACGAGCAGCGGGTTGTTCTTGGTCCGGCGGCACAGGATCTGGATCGCGCGCTCGACCTCGCTGTGACGGCCGATCAGCGGATCGACCTTGCCCTGACGAGCCTTCTCGTTGAGGTCGACGCAGTAGGCTTCGAGGGCCTCGCCGCCGGTCTTCACCGACGCCTTGTCCTCGTCCTCGCCGGTGGCGCCCTTGACGGCCTTGGGCTCGGAAGCCCCGGCCTTCTTGGCGATGCCGTGGGCGATGTAGTTGACCGCGTCGTACCGCGTCATGTCCTGCTCCTGCAGGAAGTAGGCGGCATGGCTCTCGCGTTCCGAGAACACCGCGACCAGCACGTTGGCGCCGGTGACGTCGTCGCGGCCCGAGGACTGGACGTGGATCACGGCGCGCTGGATCACGCGCTGGAAACCGGCTGTCGGCTTGGCCTCCTCGCCGTCCTCGACCACGAGCGACTTCAGCTCGACGTCGAGATAGTTGATCAGGGTCTTCTTGAGCGCCGGGAGATCGACGTCGCACGCTCCCATCACCCCGGCGGCGTCCTCGTCGTCGGTCAGTGACAGCAGCAGGTGCTCCAGCGTGGCGTACTCGTGCTTACGCTGGTTGGCGTAGGCGACGGCCCGGTGGAGAGTCTCTTCGAGATTGCGCGAAAACGAGGGCAAGCTTAGCTCCTCAATCCTTTTCCATGGTGCACTGCAACGGATGTTGGTGCCGTCGCGCGGAGTCGATCACCTGGGCCACTTTGGTCTCGGCCACCTCGTAGGTGAAGACCCCGCATACGCCGACGCCGTTCTGGTGCACGTGGAGCATGATGCGGGTCGCATCTTCTCGCGATTTGTTGAAAAACCGCTCAAGCACGTAAACGACGAACTCCATCGGAGTGTAATCGTCGTTGAGAATAAGCACGCGGTATAGCGACGGTTTCGCGGTTTTCGGTTTCGTCTGAGTGACGACCGCCGATCCCGCGCCGTTCGATCCAGCGCCTGACTTCTTCTCCGCCATATAGTCGTCCATCCACGGCGGCCCTGGGGAGGGACCGCCTCTTGCCGATTAGATATGGAAACAAAGTCGCTTTGGAAGGGGCGACGGCTCTGTATGTGCTGCTTTGGCGCGCTCGTGATCAGGAATTGCGACGGGAAGCGGGATTTCTCCCGCCCCCGGCGCGTTCTGACGGAGGCGGATCACCCTCGGTCTCATCCGACTCCCCCGGCTTTCGACTCACGATGCGGTGGCTATCGGGCGCCTCGGCGCCGCTGCGCAGGGCGCGGCCGGTGACGATCGCGGCCTTGCCGAAGCGCGCGCGCAGGCCGTCGATGGCGGTCTCGCTCTTCAGGGCCCGGCGCTCGGTGTCGGCGAAGAAGTCGGCGCCAGCCGCCTCGGCCGGCCCGAAGTCGGACAGTCCGGCGCCGATCAGACGGTAGCTCTGTCCGCCCGGCTCGGCGGCCAGCATCTCGCGGACGACGCCGAACAGGGTGCGGGCGGTCTGGGTGGGGACGGCCAGGGTCCGCCGACGGGTGACGATCTGGAAGTCCGGTCGCCGGAGCTTCAGATGCGCGACCCGGCCGGAGATGCCCTCGGTGCGCAGCTGCCGGGCGACCTTCTCGCACAGCGGCCACAGACGGTCCTCGAGCTCCTCGATACGGTCGAGGTCGTGGTTAAAGGTGGTCTCGGCGCTGATGGTCTTGCGCGACTCGTTGGGGTTCACGGTCCGGGCGTCCTGCCCGTGGGCGAGCCGATGCAGGCTGAGGCCGTGCTGGCCGAAGCTCTGCGCGAGCTCCTTGAGGTCAGCCGCCGCGATATCGCCGACGGTGCGATAGCCGGCCTTCTCCAGCGAGTCGGCGAACACCGGCCCGACGCCGGGCATGACCCGCACCGGCTTCGGCGCCAGGAAGGCCCGCGCCTCGGCCGCGCCGATCAGCGAGAAGCCGCGCGGCTTGTCGACCTCCGAGGCGATCTTGGCGAGGAACTTGTTGGGGGCGAGGCCGATCGAGACCGTCAGCCCGATCTCCGCCTCGATCTCGGCCTGCAATCTCGCCAGGATCACCGCCGGCGGCGCGCCGTGCAGGCGTTCGGTGCCGGTCAGGTCCATCCAGGCCTCGTCCAGCGACAGGCTCTGGACCAGCGGCGTCAGGTTCCGCACCTTGCCGAAGATGCGTCGGCTCTCGTGCTTATATTTGCTGAAGTCGGGCGGCAGGATCGTCGCCTGCGGGCATAGCTTGCGCGCCTTGAACATCGGCATCGCCGAGCGCACGCCGCTCATCCGGGCGATGTAGCAGCAGGTGGTGACCACGCCCCGCACCCCGCCGCCGATGATCAGCGGCACATCGCGCAGTTCCGGCCGGTCGCGTTTCTCCACCGAGGCGTAGAAGGCGTCGCAGTCCAGATGGGCGATGCCCAGTTCCCCCAGTTCCTCGTGCCGGATAACGCGCATCGAGCCGCAGGACGGACAGCGTTTCGGCTGGTCGTCTCCGGTCCGGAAGCAGTCGCGGCAGAGGGACTTCATGGGGGCGTTGTGCGTCCTTCGAGACGCCCGCCCGAGGCGGGCTCCTCAGGATGACGAACTCACTAGATAGCACTTCCCGTCGTCATGGTGAGGAGCGCGCAGCGCGTCTCGAACCACGCACGATTGCTCAGCTGACCTCCACCGGCCAAAGCCACGCCGCGCCGCGCACCCCGGACGAGTCTCCGTACTTCGCCTTCACGATCGGCGTCTCGAACAGGTCGGTGAACGCGTAGCGGGTCACCACCTCCGGCAGGCGTTCGTAGAGTTCCTCGACGTTGGACATGCCGCCGCCGAGCACGATCACGTGCGGGTCGAGGATGTTGCACATCGAGGCCAGCGCCCGGCCGAGACGGTCGATGTAGCGGTCTATGTTGGCAGTGGCCTCGGCCTCACCCGCGCGGGCGGCCTCGACGATGGCCTTGCCGTCCAGCTTGCGGCCGGTGGCGCGCTGGTAATCCTCGACGAAGGCCGAGCCGGAGATCCAGGTCTCCAGGCAGTCGACGCGCCCGCACCAGCACGGGTGCGTCTGGTGCTCGTCGCGGGTCGGCCAGGGCAGGGGGGTGTGCCCCCATTCGCCGGCGATGCCGTTGCGGCCCTGCAGCGCTTGGCCGTGGACGACGACCCCGCCGCCGCAGCCGGTGCCGAGGATGGCCCCGAACACCGACCCCGCTCCCGCCCCGGCGCCGTCGGCGGCTTCCGACAGGGCGAAGCAGTTGGCGTCGTTCTGCACCCGGATCGGCCGCCCGAGCACCCGCTCGAGATCTTCCCTGAACGGCTTGCCGTTGAGCCATGTGGAGTTGGCGTTCCGCGCCATCCCGGTCAGCGGCGAGATCGTGCCGGGCATGCCGATGCCGACGCTGGCGTTGCGCCCGCCGGCCTCACGCTCCGCCTCGGCGACCAGATCGCGCACTGTCTCCAGCGCCAGGCTGTACTGGCCCGGGTTGGGCTTGCGCACCCGCGACAGGAACTGCCCATCCACGCCCAGCGCCGCGGCCTCGATCTTCGTCCCGCCGAAGTCGACGCCGATGCGGATCACGCGCCGATGACCTTGCCCAGCGCGCCACCGAGGCTGGTCCAGTCCTCGTGAAGACCGTGGCGGTCCGGCGCGGTCGGGGCGAATGGGCGCAGCCGCTGGTCGGCGATGATCTGGAAGCGTTTTACATCCGGCGCCGCCGTCTCGGACGAATCGAGGTTGGGCAGCAGGTCATCGATAAAGGCCGCCTGTCCGCTCGTCCGCGCCGCCATCGCCTGGATCGTCGGTCCCTTGAGGCCCGTATGCAGGATCATCGGATAGTCGAAGCCGTGGCGGCTCAGCCAGCCGGTCCGCGATTCGAGCGCATGCGCCGGCGCGTTGGTCAGAATCACCACCCCGGCCTGCTGCGACAGTGTCGCCAGGGCGTCCGCCGCGCCTTCCACCGGATCCAGATCGTCGGCCCCGTCGCGGAAGAAGCCGTCGAACAGGCCCTTTCCGGTCTCGAAATCGAGATGCTCGGCATCGCCTGGCCGGTACAGGTTCTGGAACAGCGCGAAGCGGTCGATGCGCATCTCGAAGCCGTGCCGGCCTACATAGCGCTCGAAGCCGCCCATGAAGTGAGCCAGCACTTCGTCGACGTCGACGATGAGCAGCGGCGAGGCCGGATGGATGATCAGATCGCTGGGAGACAAAGGCTGGGGCAACGGGTTAGCTCGGGTTTAAGGATATTCCGGGATTAGTGCGTTCATGAGCGGAGGCAATGAGTCTCCGAATAAGCGCGCCGCGTCCGGCAAGGCTGGGGTTCAGGTCCACAGATGGCCAAGAAGGTCCTCATCGTCGAGGATAACGAGCTCAATATGAAGCTCTTCCACGACCTGCTCGACGCTCAGGGTTACGAAACCCTGCAGACGCGCGAAGGGTTGCAGGCGCTCGCGCTTGCCCGAGAGCATCGTCCCGACCTGATCCTGATGGATATCCAGCTGCCCGAGATCTCGGGCCTGGAGGTCACCAAATGGCTGAAGGAAGACGACGACCTCCGTCACATTCCGGTTGTCGCCGTCACCGCCTTCGCCATGAAGGGCGATGAAGAGCGGATTCGCGAAGGCGGCTGCGAAGCCTATATTTCCAAGCCTATTTCAGTGTCTCACTTCCTGGACACCATTCGCCGGTTCCTCGGCTAGGGGCGAGACATGAGCGCGCGCATCCTCGTCGTCGACGACATCGAGGCGAACGTAAAGCTGCTCGAGGCCAAGCTGGCGGCCGAGTACTACGAAGTGCTGACCGCCAACGACGGTCCCACGGCCCTGGCCCTGGCCGCCTCGGAACAGCCCGACATCGTGCTGCTCGACGTGATGATGCCCGGCATGGACGGTTTCGCGGTCTGCCGCCGTCTGAAGGACGATCTGGTCACCCGACATATTCCGGTGGTGTTGGTCACCGCCCTCGACGGGCGCAGCGACCGGATCACCGGGCTCGAGGCCGGCGCCGACGAATTCCTGACGAAGCCGATCGACGACGTCATGCTGTTCGCCCGCGTGCGCAGCCTGACCCGGCTGAAGCAGGTGATGGATGAACTGCGCGCCCGCGAAGCCTCCGGCCGCCGCATGGGCGTCATCGCCAGCGCCGCCGCCCGCCTGGGCGGGACCGGCGGCCGGGTGATGATCCTTGACGACAATGAGCGCCAGGCTCAGCGGCTTGTCGCCGAACTGTCGGCGGAGCACCGCCCGGTGGTCGAGAGCGAGCCCGAGAAGGCGCTGCTGACCGCGCGCGGACCCGTGGACCTGATCATCGTCAACGCCGGCGCCAAGGCCTTCGACGGACTGCGCTTCGCCGCCACGATCCGCTCCGACGAGTCGACCCGCCATCTGCCGATCCTGGCCATCGTCGATCCCGACGAGCGGGTGCGGATGGTCAAGGCGCTCGACATCGGCGTGAACGACATCCTGACCAAGCCGATCGATCCCCAGGAAATGGCGGCCCGCGCCCGGACCCAGATCCGCCGCAAGCGCTACACCGACTTCCTGCGCGACAACCTCGACCAGTCGCTGGAGCTTGCGGTCACCGACCAGCTCACCGGCCTGCACAACCGCCGCTACATGGAGGGCCAGCTCGGCGCCCTGGTGAAGCGGGCGGTGCACGGCGGCGACCCTGTCTCGGCGCTGATGATCGACATCGACCACTTCAAGAAGATCAACGACAGCTTCGGCCACGACGTCGGCGACGAGGTGCTGCGCGAGTTCGCGGTTCGCCTGGCCTCGAACGTCCGCGCCATCGATCTGCCCTGCCGCTACGGCGGCGAAGAGTTCACGGTGATCATGCCGGGGGCCCGCCTGGCCGACGCTCAGCGGGTCGCTGAGCGGATACGCCTGCACGTGGCCGGTTCCCCCTTCCGGGTCGCCGGCGGGACCGAGCAGCTGACCGCCACCATCTCGATCGGCGTGGCCTGCACCTCAGGCGAGAAGGACACCCCCGACGCCCTGCTCAAGAGGGCGGACGAGGCGGTGTACGAGGCTAAGGCCGGTGGCCGCAACCGCGTCGTGGCGCGGGAAGCCGCCTGACGCCGATCAGGGCGTCTTCGGCTCTGTCACCTTGATCTCGAACAGCGCCGGCCAGTATTTGCCGGTGACGAACACGCGCCGCGTGGCCGGATCCCAGGCGATGCCGTTGAGCACGTCGGCGCTCCGGGCCTCTGTGGGATCGAGCAGTCCGTTGAGGTCGATCCAGCCGACCACCTCGCCGCTCTTCGGATCGATGCGGGCGATGAAGTTGGTCTGCCAGACGTTGGCCCAGACCTCGCCGTCTACCCATTCGAGTTCGTTGAGGTTGCGGATCGGCGTGCCCGCCGCGCTGACGGAAACCTGACCGGTTTGCTTCAGTGTGTCGGGGTCGAGGAAGCGCAACACCGGCGTGCCGTCGCTCATGATGATGCGCCGGCTGTCGCGGGTCAGGCCCCAGCCTTCCCCGGGATAGGCGAAGTCGCCCAGCTTCTCGAAGGTCGCCAGGTCGTAGATCGCGCCCTTGCGGCCTTCCCAGGTCAGCTGGATGAGCCGGTCGCCCCAATCGACGATGCCCTCGCCGAACTGGAAGGGATCGGTGGCGGCTCGCTGCAGAACCTTGCCGGTCTTCAGCTCGACCTTGCGGATGGAGGAGGCCCCGACCTGGCCCGTGCTCTCGTAGAGGCCGCCGTCGCGCCAGAGCAGGCCTTGAGTGAAGGCCTGGGGGTCATGCGGGTAGCGGTTGACTACCTCGTAGCCAAAGACCGGTACGGCGGCCCAGGCGAGGCCGGGCAGGGCGGTCAGCAGCAGGGCGAGGATCAGGCGGAGGCGGCGCATGGCCCAATAGGCGCCACAGCTCGCGGCCGCCGACAACGAAAAACGCCCGGCGGTGAAGCCGGGCGTCTGTCGGAATGGCATCAAGGCAGGCGAAGCCTACTTGATCTTGCCTTCCTTGAACTCGACGTGCTTGCGCACGACCGGGTCATACTTCTTCAGGACCATCTTCTCGGTCTTGGTGCGGGCGTTCTTCTTGGTGACGTAGAAGAAGCCGGTGTCCGCCGTCGAGTTCAGGCGGATCTTGATGGAAGCCGGTTTGGCCATCGATAGAATCCTTCGGTAGCCGCGTTGGGCCGAAATGAGAGGCGCGGAAAATACTCACCGGCGGCTGGAAGTCAATGTCCGCGCCGTCTAGCCTTGCAGAATGATCTACAGAACCCTCGCCCTCGTGGCCAGTCTCACGCTCGCCGGTTGCGCCACCGGACCGTCCGCCAAGCCGGCCGACGCCTTCTTCGCCCGCCTCCAGGCCCTGTGCGGCAAGAGTTTCGCCGGCAAGGTGGTCACCACCGACCCCGCCGACGCCGACTTCGCCGGCAAGCCGCTGGTGATGCGGGTCGAGGGCTGCACCGCCACCCAGGTGCGAATCCCCTTCAGCGTCGGCGAGGACCGCTCGCGCACCTGGGTCCTCACCCGCACCGCGGACGGCGTCCGGCTCAAGCACGACCATCGCCATGCCGACGGAACCGAGGACACGCTGTCCCAGTACGGCGGCGACACCGAGACCCGCGGCACCGCCGCGCGGCAGGATTTCCCGGCCGACGCCTTCAGCCGCACCCTGTTCCTCGGCAAAGGCAACCCGGCCTCGGTGACCAACGTCTGGGCGATGGAAGTCCATCCGGGCGCGACGTTCGCCTACGAGCTGCGGCGGCCCAACCGGCATTTCCGGGTCGAGTTCGACCTGACGAAACCGCTCTGACGGCGGGGACATGCATCCCGAAGGGTGCGTGTCCCCAGTCATCAGCTACGGACGGGGGACACGCACCGCTTCGCGGAGCATGTCCCCTCAGCCCAGCGTCTTCACCAACGCCCGCCCACGCCTGTACGTCATCAAGAACGGCGACCCGCCGCCCTGGAGGGTGCGCAGGACGGCTTCGGTGATGTCGAACAGGGGCAGGGCCAGCGCGTCGTCCAGCGACCGCCAGGCGAGATCCTCGAGCTCCGGCGTCGCGGCGGCTTCGCCCTGGGCCAGGTCGGCGTCGGCGACGAAGAAACGGGCGTGGAAGCGCACCGGGCTCTCGGTCGGCGTGATCGCGCGGGCGGCGACGTTCAGCGCCGCGTGGTCCGGCGCGACGATCAGCCCGGTCTCCTCGGCCGTTTCGCGCAGCGCCGCCGTCGCCAGCGCCGCGGCCAGCCGCTCCGATGCGGCCGTGCGACGGATGCAGGCCTCGCCCAGCCGAGTGGCGCTGGGCTGGTCGAAGTCGGCGCGGTCGAGCTTGCCGCCGGGAAACACGAAGACGTCGGGCGCGAACCGCGACTTCGCCGGCCGTCGGCCCATCAGCACCTGCGGTCCGCGCGTGGTCCTGCGCAGCAGCACCAGGCTGGCGGCATGGCGCGGGCGAACCGGCGTCGCGACGTCTGTCACAGGTGCTCCAGCCGCCGCGCGCCGTTCAGGAAGCGCATGAACGGAATCGGTCGCTCCGGCTTCTCAAGCCGCTCGGCGATCTCGGCGACCACAAAGCGGGTGATATTGGGCAGGTCGAGCGCCAGGGCCTCGTCGAGGTCGACCCACTCGATCTCGTCCAGTTCGCCACAGTCGGGCCGCCGGTCGAGGCTCAGCAGGTTCTCGGCCTCGGCCATGAAGAAGCGGGCGTCGAAGCGCTTGGGCCGATAGGGCGGCGTGATCGCGCGGGCCACATACTCCAACGCCGACAGGTCGGGCAGGGCGCCTGCCTCTAGAAACGGCCGCCAGGGTCCTGCGCCCGGACGCGGCAAGGCCGGCTTGGCCAGCAGCAGCCCGGCCTCCTCGAAGGTTTCGCGGATCGCCGCCAGGGCCAGGGCGCGCGGTAGCTGCGGGCTGCTGTGGCGCAGGGTCAGCGCCAGCTTGGCAGCCACGTCCGGCTTGAGGTCGTTGGCCGACGGCGCGGTGAAGTCGCCTCGATCGACGCGGCCGCCGGGGAACACCCACTTGTCGGGCATGAAGCTGTGGCCGCCGTTGCGCCGGCCCATCAGCAGGCGCGGCTTCTTGCCGTCGCGCCGCACGATGATGAGGGTCGCGGCGTGGCGCGGATTGATCCGCGCGCCGCCCTTGTCGCGCATGGCGCCGTCGCTGCGCGGGTCGTAGGTCGGGTCGAGCACGGGTCCGGTCATGACCACAGCATAGGCCCCTCAGCGAGGCTGAAAACCATGACCCAGCGTCACTCCGGCTGATACTCGATTGGCTTGAGGATCAGCACGCCCAGGTCCCGGGGCGGGGTCCAGTTGGTCTTTCGAATCTCGAACCGGGTCGGGCTGACCTTCTTCACGTCGCTGCCGCAGAAGCTGACCAGGTTCTTGGCGGAACCCTTGTCGATCACCATCCGGAAATCGCCGATCGGCTTGGCCCAGTTGCCGCCAGTCTTGAGGATATAGCCGATCCGCGCCTCGTTGAAGGGCGGATAGTCGCCTGGTCCCTTCACCTTGCCAACCGCGTCGAGGAAGGCGCTGTCTATGCAATAGAGGTCGCGCATACGCGGCCAGTCCGGCTGCGTCGTGAAGCCCTTCGATCCAACAGCGGTGCCGGCTGAAATGCCGACGGCGGGCTTGTAGCGGTGCTCGACGACGATCTCCCGGCCGGCGGGGAAGGTCTGCTCCCAATGGAACGTGCTCTTCAGGGTCCAGGTGGGCAGTACCCGTGTCATCCAGGGCTTGCTGTCGTCGTTCTCGTCGGGGACGGCCAGGCCGAGCTTCACGGCCTGTTCCTTGTCGGCCTTGGACAGCTTCTCCATCCGGTCGGCGACGCCATCCACATGCAGGCTCAGGGGAATGCCACGCTTCTTCAGCCAGGCGGTGTGGTCGACGCCGCCCGCAACGGCTTTCTGCTCGACCGCCATTTTGACCGGTCGGCCGTCCACCGTCGTCTTGAAGTCGAGGAAGTTGGTCGGGTCCGTCGGATTGGGAATGGCGGTTTCCCGGAACGGGAAATCCTCGCCGCCGATGTCGGGCATCGGAAAGGCGACGCGGGTGGTCACGTCGGCGCCCGAGGTGTTGAGGAAGCGATAGATCACCCGGATCTCGTCCTGCGAGATGAACAGATCCTCGGACTTCATCTCGATGGCGTCAGTCCTGGTCAGCACCAGTCCGCCCGCCGCCAGCTCGGCGGTGGAGTCGTTGGCCAGCGCCGGCGCGGCTAGGACGGCGGCGACCAGCGCGGCCGCGAGCACAGAGCGTTTCATGACAGGCCCTCCTGAGGTCGCCCTCGTATCGCGCGAAGCCCCTGTTCTTTGGAACGCGGGTCGCGACGGGCGGCGGGCCTGTCATCGACGAAACGACCCGGTGGGCGAGACCTACCGCCGCTTGCCCTTGCGAACGCCCTTGGGCGTGCCGCCGCGATTGGGGCCGCCACGGCCGGGATCCTTGCCCGGATCGCCGCGCCGACGGACGCCGAGGCGTGGGCGGGGCGCGTTCTTGTCGGGCGGGGCCGCCTCGCTGAGCATCTCGAACAACAGGCCGCCGGTGACCGGCGTCGCCTCGCGCAGCTTGACCCGCACGGCCATGCCCAGCGGCCAGCGGGCGCCGGTGCGCTCCCCGACCAGGGCGTGGGTGCGGTCGTCGTGGACGAAGAACTCAGCCCCCAGCGAGGAGACCGGAATCAGCCCGTCGGCGCCGGTGTCGACCAGCCGCACGAACAGGCCGAAGCGGGTGACGCCGGTGATCCGGCCGTCGAACTCGGCCCCGACCTTGTCGGCCAGGAAGGCGGCGACATAGCGGTCGGTGGCGTCGCGCTCGGCGGCCATGGCCCGGCGCTCGGCATGGGTGATGCGCTCGGCGGTATCCTTGATCTGGCTGATGTCCTGATCGGTCAGGCCATCGCTGCCCAGCCCCAGTGACCGGATCAGGCCACGGTGCACGATCAGGTCGGCGTAGCGCCGGATCGGGCTTGTGAAGTGCGCGTACTTGGCCAGGTTCAGCCCGAAGTGACCGATGTTGTCGGCGTTGTACTGGGCCTGCATCTGGCTGCGCAGCACGACCTCGTTGACGATGTCGGCGTGCGGCCCTTCGCGGGTCTCGTTCAGCAGCTTGTTGAAGCGGTGGGTATTGGGCGCCTCGCCCTTGCTCCAGGGAATGTCCAGCGTGGCCAGAAAGTCGGTCAGCGACTGCATCTTCTCCGGCGAAGGCGTGTCGTGGATGCGGTAGATCAGCGGCGTGCGCTTCTGCTCCAGCGTCTCGGCGGCCGAGACGTTGGCCTGGATCATCATCTCCTCGATCAGCTTGTGGGCTTCGAGGCTGGCGCGTTTGGTGATCGAGGCGACCTGACCGTCCGTGCCGATGACGATGCGACGTTCGTCGCTCTCGATCTGCAGCGGCGAGCGGGCCTCGCGGCCTTTCAGCATCAGCCGATAGGCGCTCCACAGCGGCTGCAGCACGCCGTCGAGCAGCGGGCCGGTCTTGTCGTCCGGCGTGCCGTCGATGGCCGCCTGGGCCTGCTCGTAGGAGAGCTTGGCGGCAGAGCGCATCAGCCCGCGCACGAAGCGGTGGGAGGTCTTCTTGCCGTTGGCGTTGAAGACCATGCGCACAGCCAGGGTGGCGCGGTTCTCGCCTTCGCGAAGCGAGCACAGGCCGTTGCTCAGCCGCTCGGGCAGCATAGGCTCGACGCGGTCGGGGAAGTAGACGCTGTTGCCCTTCTCGCGAGCCTCGTCGTCCAGGGCCATGCCGTGGCGCACATAGGCGGCGACGTCGGCGATGGCGACCCAGACGATCCAGCCGCCGGGATTCTTCGGCTCGGGATCGGGATGGGCGAAGACGGCGTCGTCGTGGTCCCGGGCATCGGACGGGTCGATGGTGATGAACGGCAGGTCGCGCAGGTCCTCGCGGCCTTGCAGCGTCGGCGCCTCGGCGGCTTCCGCCTCGGCCTCCGCTTCAGCCGTGAATCCCATCGGGATGCCGTGGGTGTGGATCGCGATCAGCGAGGCGGCGCGGGGCTCGTCCTCGCGGCCGACGCTCTCCAGCAGCTTGCCGCGCTTGGGACCGTAGCGCTGGCCGCCGGTCTGGACCTGAGCCAGAACCAGGTCGCCGTCGCGCAGGTCCTTGCCGTCGGCGTAGTCGAGGATCAGCACGTCCTTGGACTTGCGATCCACCGGCTCGACGCGGATCTCGCGGTTGCTCTTGCGGATGACGCCGAGGATGCGGTGGGCGGATTGGCCGAGCTTCTTGAGCAGTCGCGCCTCGGTCTCGCCGCTCTCCAGCCGCTCGAAGCGGACCAGGACGCGGTCGCCCATGCCGGGCGCGCCGGTGACGGCCTCGTCGCGGCTGGGGGCCAGGCGGATCAGCGGCAGGTCCTCGCCGCCCTTGACCAGGCGGATGAAGAGGTCGCCGTCGGCATCGCGCTCGACCACGTCGGCGACACCGACGGGCGGGAAGCTGCCGGCCTCGGAGAAGCCGCGGCGGCCGCGCTTGCCCAGCGCGCCTTCGGATTCCAGCGTGCGCAGCATGTCGCGCAGGGCGCGGCGATCATTGCCCTTCAGCCCGAAGGCCCGAGCGATGTCGGCCTTCTCGGCCTGGCCCGCGTCGCGGAGGAAACGGATGAGGGTCTCGCGATCCGGCAGGCCTTGCGGCGGCCGCGGGGTGCGAGGGGGGGTCTTGATAGGGGGTCGTTTGGCCATGTGGCTTTCGAATATCACATCGGGCGGACGCCGTCGGACTCGTTCCGAGAGCATCAACGCCTGAGTCTGTTGGGGAAGCGACGGTGTTAAGCGGGAAGGGCGCTTTTCGAAGCGCGGTCCGGCGATCCGTCGAGGGGCGCTGAGTGCGTCCGGTGATGGGTATGTGGGGGAGGCGGGGCGGGAAAGCAAATCCGCTCCAGGATTTCCTCCCCGCTCGCGGGGAGGGGGACCATGCGAAGCATGGTGGAGGGGCAGCGCGGGCGGATCAGAAACGGGCGCAGTGCACGGCGGCTAGTCGTCCAGTTCGGCGCTGCCCCTCCACTGCTCTCCGAGCGGTCCCCCTCCCCAGCGAGCTGGGGAGGAAAGATCGGGGGTTACTCCGCCGCCGCTTTCTTCTTCGGCGCGGCTTTCTTCGCCGGGGCCTTCTTCGCCGCCGGCTTCTTCGCTGCAGCGGCTTTGGGCGCCGCGGCCTTCTTCGTCTTCGCCGGCTTCTTGCCGCCGCCCTTGGCCTCGCGTTCGGCGATCAGAGCGACCGCCTCCTCGAGCGTAATCTCGGTGGGCTCCTTGCCGCGCGGGACGTTGGCGTTGGTCGAGCCGTGCTTGATGTAGGGGCCGAAGCGGCCGGACAGGATCTTGATCGGCTGGCCATCGGCGGGGTGAGCGCCCAGCTCCTTCAGCGCCGCCGCCGAGGCCCGACCGCCCTTGCCGCCGCCGGCCCGCTTCTCGGCGAGCACGGCGACCGCGCGGTTGAGGCCGACATCGAACACCTCGTCGGCACTCTCCAGGTTGGCATAGGTGCCTTCGTGCAGAACGAACGGGCCGTAGCGGCCGAGGCCCGCCGTGATCGGCTTGCCGTCCTCGGGGTGCAGCCCGACCTCGCGCGGCAGGTCGAGCAGGCGCAGGGCCTTGTCGATGTCCATCGCCGCCGGCGGCCAGCCCTTGGGCAGGCTTGAGCGCTTGGGCTTGTCGCCTTCCTTCGGCGTCTCTTCGACGTAGTGGCCGAAGCGGCCGTTCTTGAGCCAGACGGCCTGGCCGGTCTTGGGGTTGATCCCCAGTTCGCGGTCGGCGTCGGCGGCCTCGCCTTCGCCGTCGGGCTGCGCGATCGGCCGGGTGAAGCGGCACTCCGGATAGTTGGAGCAGCCGATGAAGGCGCCGAACTTGCCGGTCTTCAGGCTCAGCTGTCCGGTGCCGCAGGTCGGGCAGGCGCGGGGATCCGAACCATCTTCCTTGGCCGGGAAGATGTGCGGGCCGAGCGCCTCGTTGAGGGCGTCCAGCACATGGGTGACGCGCAGTTCGGCGATCTCGCCGACGGCGGCGTGGAAGTCCTTCCAGAACTCGCGCAGGAACTCCTTCCAGTCGAGCTTGCCGTCGGAGACCAGGTCGAGCTTCTCTTCCAGCCCGGCGGTGAAATCGTACTCGACGTAGCGCTTGAAGAATTCTTCCAGGAAGGCGGTGACCAGCCGGCCCTTGTCCTCGGGGATGAAGCGCTGCTTCTCCACCCGGACATAGGCGCGGTCACGCAGCACGGTCAAAATCGAGGCATAGGTCGAGGGCCGGCCGATGCCGAGCTCTTCCATCTTCTTGACCAGGCTGGCTTCCGAATAGCGCGGGGGCGGTTCGGTGAAGTGCTGGTCGGACCGGGCGCGCAGGACGCGGGCGTCGGCGCCGTCGTTGATGACGGGCAGGCGGGCGCTCTCCTCGTCGCCTTCGTCGTCGCGGCCTTCCTCGTAGACGGCGAGGTAGCCCGGGAACTGCACCACCTGGCCGGTGGCGCGCAGGCCGGTCTGGCCGTCGCTGCTCTCGATCTCGACCGTGGTCTTCTCGATGCGGGCCGCTTCCATCTGCGAGGCCATCATCCGTTTCCAGACCAGCTCGTAGAGCCGGCCCAGGTCGCTCTCCAGCTTCAGGGAGCCGGGATTGCGATCCATCGAGGTTGGGCGGATGGCTTCGTGCGCTTCCTGGGCGTTCTTGGCCTTGGTCTTGTAGTGGCGCGCCGTCTCGGGGACGTATTCCTTGCCGTACAGGCCGGCGATGACCTTGCGGGCCTCGTCCAGCGCCTCGGGGGCAGACTGCACGCCGTCGGTGCGCATGTAGGTGATCAGGCCGACGGTCTCGCCGCCAATATCGATGCCTTCGTACAGCTTCTGGGCCGCCTGCATGGTGCGCTGGGCCGAGAAGCCGAGCTTGCGCGAGGCTTCCTGCTGCAGGGTCGAGGTGGTGAAGGGCGGCGGCGGGGTGCGCTTGGCCGGCTTCTTCTCGACCGACTGCACCTTGAAGGTCGCGGCTTGCACCGCCGCCTGGGCGGCGTGGGCGGAGGTCTCGTTGCCGAGGTCGAACTTGGTGAGCTTCTTGCCCTCGTGCTTGACAAGGCGGGCCAGGAAAGGATCGGCGCCGGCAGAGACATCGGCCTCGACGGTCCAGTACTCCTGGGTCCGGAAGCGCTCGATCTCCAGCTCGCGGTCGACGATCAGCCGCAAGCTGACCGACTGCACGCGGCCGGCCGAGCGGCTGCCCGGCAGCTTGCGCCACAGCACCGGCGACAGGGTGAAGCCGACCAGATAGTCGAGGGCGCGGCGGGCCAGGTAGGCCTCGACCAGCTCCATGTCGATCTGGCGCGGGTTGGCGATGGCTTCGAGCACCGCGGTCTTGGTGATGGCGTTGAAGGTGGCCCGCTCGACCTTGACGTCCTTCAGCACCTTCTTCTTCTGCAGCACCTCGAGCAGGTGCCAGCTGATCGCCTCGCCTTCACGATCCGGGTCGGTCGCGAGGATGAGGGTGTCGGCGCCTTTAAGCGCGTCGGCGATGTCGGACAGGCGCTTGGCGGACTTGAAGTCCACCTCCCAGCTCATCGCGAAGTCCTCGTCCGGCTTCACCGAACCGTCCTTCGACGGCAGGTCGCGGATGTGGCCGTAAGACGCCAGAACCTTGTAGTCCGAGCCCAGGTATTTGTTGATGGTCTTGGCTTTGGCCGGGCTCTCGACGACGACGACGTGCATGTAATTCCAGGGAAGAAGGGGAGTGTCGGCGAGCAAAATCGCCTGCCGAGCGAGGGCGGAAAGTGGGGGCGAGGGCAGGGCAATGTCAACGGAGGCTGGAATCACGGGCTGATTTCGCATCCCGCCGAGGCGCTCCGGCCCTACGGGCCGCGCCGATTGCCGGTGTCATTAGCCATCTCTTGTGACGAGTAAAACTCGGTGATACTGAAGTGCATGCTTCAGCAATCAGCGCCACTCGACCTCATGTTTCAGGCTCTGGCCGACCCTGCCCGGCGGGGGATGGTCGAGCGTCTCAGCCGGGGTCCGGCCTCGGTCAGTGAGCTCGCCGAACCGCTGCCGATGTCGATGTCGGCGGTGGTCCAGCATCTCAAGGTGCTGGAGGCCAGCGGCCTTGTGCGGTCCCAGAAGACTGGTCGGGTGCGGACCTGCCGGATCGAGCCGCAGGCGCTGAGCCTGGCCGAGCAGTGGATCAACGCGCGCCGCAAGACCTGGGAAGACCGCTTCGACAGGCTGGGCGCCTTCCTGGCCGAGACGGCGCAGGACAATGAGAAGGAATAGCAAGTGGCCCTGACCCTTCATTCCCACCCCTTCGCCTCCTTCTGCCAGAAGGTCCTCGTGGCCTTCTACGAGAACGGGACCCCGTTCGAGACGGTGCTGGTCGACCTCGGCGACGAGGCTTCGACGGCGGCGTTCAAGGCGCTGTGGCCGGTGGGGTTGATGCCGGTGCTGGTCGACGACGTGCGGGGCAGGACCCTGCCGGAATCGACCATCATCATGGAGTACCTGGACCGGTTCTATCCGGGCGCGACCCCGCTGCTGCCCGGCGACGCCGATACGGTGCTGGAGGTGCGGCTGAAGGACCGGTTCTTCGACCTCTATGTGCAGGAGCCGATGCAGAAGATCATCGCCGACCGTCTCCGGCCGGCGGGTGGCCGTGACCCGCTCGGCGTCGCCAAGGCGCGGTCGGTGCTGGCCACGGCCTACGGAATGATCGAGCGCGAGATGGGTGCGCGGACCTGGACGGCGGGCGAGGCCTTCACCCTGGCCGACTGCGCCGCCGCGCCGGCGTTGCACTACGCCGAACTGGTCCAGCCCTTCGGCGACGACCATCCGAACCTGACCGCCTACCTGGCGCGGCTGAAGGCCCGTCCGTCGTTCGCGCGCGTTCAGCGGGAGGCCGAGCCCTATGCCCATTTCCTGCCTCAGGACCCGGATGCATGAGCGACCGCTCCGTCACCCACGCGACCTTCTTCATTGAGCGGACCTACGACGCCACGCCGGCGCGGGTGTTCGCCGCCTGGGCCGATCCAGCCGCCAAGGCGCGCTGGTCAGGCTGTCACGAGGACTGGTTGGGCGTACCCGACTTCAGAGTCGGTGGGCGGGAGCAAGGGCGAGGCGGTCCGCCGGGCGGGCCGGTCTACGCCAACGACACCCATTATCTGGACATCGTCCCCGATCAGCGCATCGTCTATGCTTACGGCTTCGAGGCCGATGACGTGCGCATCTCCGTGTCGCTTGTGACGGTCGAATTCAAGGCCGACGGGCCCCGTACGCGGATGATCTTCACGGAACAGGGCGCTTATCTGGACGGCCACGAAACGCCGGAGAACCGCGAACACGGCACGCGGATCGGCCTCGACCAGATCGAGATCGAACTGAGGCGATCGGCTTCATAAGAGGGGGAGGGTGTCGGCCGACCGAATTGCCCGATACGGGGGGCTGGGGGGGCTGTTCAGGATCCGAACCGGACGCAGCCGACCGACAAGTCAGAGGTTCGGCCCACCCTGTGGCGGTCCCAAGCCCGGAATGAGACCCTTTCTGGGCAGTCCGACACCGTGTTCTCCGGAACACAGCCCGCCACCCGAATCTCGCGGAGCTGCGCGTTCGCGTTGCGCGGCCCTCCTGGCCGGAGGATACTGCCCTTAACGACGGCCCGGTTGGGTCGTCAGGGCGTGGGGCCCCGCGGCGCCTCCAGGGTTTTCGGACCCTGCGCGGATTTCAAGAGGCGGCGAAGGCGGTCCCAAGGGGCCGCCTTTTTGCTGTCCGCGGCCAGCCGTCACAGAAGCGACCAACTCTGCTGCGACTCTCCGTGCTGGAGACGAAACCAGCCGGGACCAGCATGCCGCCTTCCGACCAGCCGCCTTCGGACAATCCCTATGCCCGGCGCACCGCCTGGGGACGGCCCAAGGGGGCGGCTTTCGTGGTCGGCGCCGCGCCGAAGACGGTGGCGCCGCCACCTACGCCTCGACGCCCGTCCACCATCCTGACCGGTTCGGCGATTCCGACAGCTCCGCTTCCGACGCCCGACGTCCAGCCGCGGCGCCAGTCGACCATCCTCACCGGCTCGGCCCTGCCGCCGCCCGCCCCCAGGCCGCCGCAGCTGCAGCCTGCGCCGAGGCCCTCGGCGCCGCCGCCCGAGCCGGCCGCCATCATCCCTGTCGCCCAGCCCGAGCCCGTCGAGCCGTCGCCCGAGCCCGTGGTCAGCCCCGTTCTCGCCGGTGTCGGTGGAGGTGGACGTTCCCGCGGCTCCTCAAGGACGCCGCTGCTGGTCGGCGCGGCCGTGGTCGGTCTGGTCGGCGTCGCCGCCGTGACGGCGCTGGTCCTGACGCGTCAGGAGCCCGCTGCGCCGGTCGCGGCTGCCCCGGCGGTCGAGCCCGCCGTCGTGACGCCGATCGCGCCTGAGCCTGTGGCCGCCACCGCGCCCGAGGTATCCGCGCCCGCCGTGATCCCCAGTGAGCCTGCCACGCCCGCACCCCGTTCGGTCGCCCGCGCGGAACCGCGCACCGCGCCGCCGCCGCCCGTGGTCGCCGAAGCCGTGCCGCCCGCCGCCATTGCCGTCGAGCCCGCGCCGCTGGTCATTCCGCCGGTGGTGCGTCCCGCGCCCGTGCAGCCGGCGATTCCGGCCCAGCGTCCGCCGGCCGATCCCGACGCGCCGCTGACCACGCGCCTGCCCGAGGGCAACAGCTAGCGGCGCTCAGTAGCCTCGCGGGATCGGACCGTCTTGCGGCGTCACATCGTCGCCGAGGTCGAGGAAAATCTCGTCGACGTAGCACCAGCCCCAGCCTTCGGGCGGGTCGTAGCCCTCGATCACCGGGTGCTTCGTGGCGTGGAAGTGGGCGGTGGCGTGCTTGTTGGGCGACTGGTCGCAGCAGCCGACGTGGCCACAGGTCCGGCAGATCCGCAGGTGAAGCCACTCGTCGCCGGTCTTCAGGCACTCCTCGCAGCCGCGTGCGCTCGGCTTGACCTTGAGCACGGCGGTCTCGGCATGGGCGCATCCTTCGGCCATGGCGGCGTCTCCTAGACGGTTGCGGCCGGGGCGTCGGCCTCGGCGAGATAGGCGTGGACGGCGGCGACGACCTGGGCGCCTTCACCCACGGCCGACGCCACCCGCTTGACCGAACCGGCGCGAACATCCCCGATAGCGAACACGCCCCGACGGCTGGTCTCCAGCGGCAGGCATGCGCGGGTCTCGGCTCCTTCGCGGCCGCTGCAGCCGCCCTCGACGTCGTCGCCGGTCAGCACGAAGCCTTTCGGGTCGAGCTTCACGTCGCAGGTGGACAGCCAGTGGGTGCTGGGCTCGGCGCCGATGAACAGGAAGACGTGCTGGATCGCGCACCGCTCCTCTTCGCCGGAGGTCACGTTCTTCCAGGTGACGGCGGACAGCTTGCCATTCTGGCCGTCCAGCGCGACGATCTCGCTGTGCGGGACGACCTCGACGTTGGGCAGGCCGTCGAGGCGTTCGATCAGGTAGCTGGACATGCTGGCCTTGAGGCTCGGCCCGCGGATCAGCACCCAGACCTTCTTGACCTTGCTGGCCAGGTACACCGCCGCCTGGCCCGCCGAATTGCCGCCGCCGACCAGAACCACCTCCTGGCCTTCGCACAGCTTGGCCTCGAGCGGTGAGGCCCAGTAGTGGATGCTGGCGTCGAAGGCGTCGAGGTTGGGCACGTCGGGACGGCGATAGCGGGCGCCGCTGGCGATAATGACCGCCTTGGCGCTGACTGCCTCGTCGCCGAGGTCGAGCCGGAAGCGGCCGTCGGCGGCGCGGTCCCCGTCGAGCAGCCGGTCCACCGACAGAGGAATCGCCAGCTCGGCCCCGAATTTGGCCGCCTGGCTGTAGGCGCGGCCCATCAGGGCCATGCCGGTGATCCCCGTCGGGAAGCCGAGGTAGTTCTCGATCCGCGCCGAAGCGCCCGCCTGTCCGCCGAACGCGCGAGTGTCGAGCACCATCACCGACAGCCCCTCGCTGGCGGCGTAGACGGCGGCGGCGAGGCCTGCCGGCCCGGCGCCGACGATGGCGACATCGTAGACGCGGTCGGGGTCGATATGGCTGACCATGCCCATGCAGCGGGCCAGGTTCTGCTCGGTCGGATTGCGCAGCAGCGCGCCGTCCGGACAGAGCACGATCGGCAGTTCCTCGTCGGCGACATGGAAGCGTTCGATCAGAGCCCGGGCCTCGGCGTCGTTGTCGGGATCGAGGTGGTGATGCGGGTGGCCGTTGCGGGTCAGGAAGCTCTCCAGCCTCAGCACGTCGGCATTGTCGGCGCGGCCGACGATGACCGGACCCGCGCCTTCCTCGATCAGGCCTACGCGGCGCAGGATCAGCGCGCGCATGATGCGTTCGCCCAGCTCGGCCTCGGCGATCAGCACGGCGCGCAGCCGGTCAGGCGGGATCACCACCAGCTCGCCGTCACCGGCGGCGGTGACGTCGACCAGCGACGGCGCGGCGCCGGACAGCTGACCCAGCTCGCCGGCGAACTGCCCAGGCCCGTGTTCCACGACCAGTTGGTCGTCCCCCCGAGCATCCTTGCGGGTGACGCGGAGCAGGCCGTCGAGCACCAGCAGCATCCCGGGCGCCGGCCGGCCGGCGGTGGCCAGGACTTCGCCGGCCTTGATCGCGCGGGTCTCGCCGAAGCGACTCAGGCGCTCGATCGCCTGCGCCTCCAGCGTCGGGAACATCTGGTCGCGGCGGTTGCCGAGGGTGGAAATGGTGGGAGTGCTGGCCATGACCGCAGCCTAGCGGGAATTGGCGACAGCGCGATCATACGATCGGATAATCGAGCGCCGCTCCGCTCAGCTGCCCGTCACCGTGCCGCCGGGGCCGAACTCCGCCTCTCCGGCGAGCGACAGCTCGACCAGCGCCGCGAACACCGCCGGAGCCGGGGCGCCGACCGCCCGGACCAGGTCATCGCAGAAGGTCGGGGTTGGGGAGAGCAGGGCGGCCACCCGGTCCCGCAGCGAGGCGTCGGCGTCGTCTGGCGGCGGTCCGGCCCACGGCTCGCGCTCGCGTTCGCCGACGCCGCCCATCGACTCGAGCACTCGCAGCACGTCCTCGACGCCCTCGCAGACTGCCGCGCCCTGGCGGATCAGGTCGTTGGTTCCTCGGGCCCTGGGATCGAGCGGTGAGCCGGGCACGGCCAGCACCTCACGGCCCTGTTCGGCGGCCAGCCGGGCGGTGATCAGCGATCCGGATTTCAACTCGGCCTCGACCACGACCACAGCCAGCGACAGGCCGCTGATCAGGCGGTTGCGGCGCGGGAAGTCGCGGGCCTGGGCGCGGTGGTCGGGCGGGCTCTCCGAAACGATCGCGCCCTGCTGCGCGATGCGCTCGTAGAGGCCGGCGTGCTCGGGCGGATAGATGTCGCCGACCCCGCCGCCCAGCACCGCGACCGTGCCAGTGGCCAGCGAACCCTCGTGCGCCGCGCCGTCGATGCCGCGCGCAAGGCCTGAAACAACGAGGCAGCCGGCCTGGCCCAAATCCACCGCCAGGGTGCGGGCGAAGCGCTGGCCGGCGGCGGAGGCGATGCGGGCGCCGACCACGCCGACGGTGACCGGCCGGGCCAGCACGCCAGCGTCGCCCCGGACCCAGATCAGCGGCGGCGGCGGGTCGAGAGCGGCCAGCAGCCGGGGAAAGTCGGGATCGGCGCCGATGATCAGACGCGCCCCGAGCCGGTCGCCGGCCTCGAGCTCACGCAGGGCCTCGTCGCGACCGGGTGGCCTGGGCGCGGCGCCGCGCTGAACAAGGCGGGGCAGGGCGTCCAGCGCCGCCTCGGCCGAGCCGAAGCGGGTCAGTAGATGCTCGAAGGCCACCGGTCCGACATTGTGCGTCCTGGCCAGTCTCAGCCAGGCGATACGCTCCTCGTCGGTCAGCGGCCGGGCCGTCACGGAGCGCTGTCGAGGGGCGGTTCGGCGGCCGCCTTCTTGCCGCCGATCCTCGGCTCCTCGCCCTTCATCAGCCGACGGATGTTCTCGTGGTGACGGATGTAGATCAGCACGGCCATGAACAGCGCCAGGATCACTATCGGGTAGGGCGCATCGACGGCGAAGGCGAACAGCGGCGCCAGCACCGCCGCGGTCAGGGCCGCCAGCGACGAGATCCGGAACAGCGCCGCCATGGCGATCCAGGTCAGGCCCGCCAGCACGCCCACCGGCCAGCAGGCGCTGAGCAGCACGCCGTAGAAGGTGGCGACGCCCTTGCCGCCTTTGAACTTCAGCCACACCGGGAACAGGTGGCCGAAGAAGGCCGAGCCTCCGGCCAGCGCCACCGCCGCCGGATTGCCGTGGGTCAGCAGGTGGGCGATCAGCACCGCCACCGCGCCCTTGCCGGCGTCACCGATCAGGGTGATGGCGGCCAGATCCTTGCGTCCCGAGCGCAGGACGTTGGTCGCCCCTATGTTGCCTGAGCCAATCTTGCGGATGTCGCCGGCGCCGCCCAGCCGCGTCGCGATCATCCCGAACGGGATCGAGCCGAGCAGATAGCCGCCGACCACGATCAGTCCCAAGGTCAGCCAGACGGTTCCCGCCAACGTTTCCATCGTCGCCCCTAGTGCCCGTTATAGTTGTGTATTGTCACGACGCCCGCAAGGGCTCGTTATTCGGCTCTATGGACGATGCGGCCGCCGACGACCGTCATCAAGACCTGTCCTTGCAGCCGGCGCCCGTCGAACGGCGAGTTCTTGGACTTCGAGACCAGCTTGTCGGCGTCGATGATCACCGGAGCGTTGAGGTCGCAGAGCACGAGATCGGCCGGGGCGCCCGAGGCGATTCGGCCCGTGGACAGTCCCAAAAACTGGGCCGGAGCCAGGGTCACGGCGCGGATCAGGTCGATCAGCGCCACGCGTTCATCGTGATACAGCGCCAGCAGCGCCGGCAGCAGGGTCTCGAGGCCGACACCCCCTGGCGCCGCCTCGTCGAACGGCAGCCGCTTGTCCTCGGCCTGGGCTGGGGCGTGGGCGGAGACGATGATGTCGACCAGGCCGCTGGCCAGGCCCTCGATCAGCGCCTGGCGGTCGTCCTCGGCGCGCAGGGGCGGATCGACCTTGGCGAAGGTGCGGTAGTCGCCGATGTCGAGCTCGTTGAAGCTCAGATGGTTGATCGATGCGGTGGCGGTGACGTTCACGCCGCGGGCCTTGCCACGCGCCAGCGCCTCCAGCGCGCCGGCGCTGGTGATCTGATCGACCAGCAGGCGGCCGCGGCTCAGTTCGGTCAGGGCCAGGTCGCGTTCCAGGCCGATGCGTTCGGCGATGACGGGGCCGGCGGGCAGGCCGAGGCGGGCGGCGAACTCGCCCTCGGTCGCGGCCGCGCCCTTCGACAGCCACGGATCCAGCGGGCGGTGAGCGACGGCCATGCCGAAGGTGGCGGCATAGGCCATCACCCGACGCATGACCTTGGAGTCGACGATCGGCCGGTCGCCGTCGGTGACGTAGACGCAGCCGGCCTCCTGCATCAGCCCGATCTCAGCGATCTGTTCGCCCTTCAGCCCCTTGGTCGCGGCGCCGGCGACGAGGATGTGGGCGGCCTCGATGTCCTGGGCCCGGCGACGGATGAAGTCGACCACCGACGGATCGTCGACGACGGGCAGGGTGTCGGGCTGGACCACGAAGGTAGTGACGCCGCCGGCGGCGGCGGCCTGGGCGGCCGAGCGCAGGGTTTCCTTGGTCTCGAAACCGGGCTCGCCGGTCTTGACCCGCAGGTCGATCAGACCGGGCGCGAGCATGCCGCCGTTGCAGTCGATGACGCGAACGTCGTCGGACAGATCACTGAAATCCTTGCCCTTCGAGACGTCGGAGATGACGCCTTCGAAGACCACGACCGCGCCGTGACCGTCGTAGCCGCTCTCCGGATCGACCAGACGGGCGTTGTTGAAGGCAAAGGGGCGGGCGCGGCTCATCGGTCGTTGTCCAGTCGCGCGGAGAGCGAGGCCAGCACCGCCATCCGGGCGGCGACACCCATCTCGACCTGGTCCTGGATCAGGCTGATGGCGGGATCGTCGGCGACGTCGGAGTCGATCTCTACCCCTCGGTTCATCGGGCCGGGGTGCATGACTTTCACACCGTCGGCGGCGGCCTTGAGCTTCTCGCGGTCGAGACCCCAGAAGCGGAAATACTCGCGGGTCGAGGGGACCAGCGCCCCCTGCATGCGCTCCAGCTGCAGCCGCAGCATCATCACCACGTCGGCGCCGGCGATGCCTTTTTCGAGATCGTGGAAGACCTTGGCCCCCCAATGCTCGGCCCCGGCCGGCATCAGGGTCGGCGGTCCGACGAGGCGAACTTCAGCGCCTAGGATGTTGAGAAGGTTGACGTTCGAACGCGCCACCCGACTGTGCATGACGTCGCCGCAGATGGCCACGGTCAGGCCGGCGAGGTGGCCGAAGGCTCGGCGCATCGACAGGGCGTCGAGCAGCGCCTGGGTAGGGTGTTCATGCTGGCCGTCGCCGGCGTTGATGACGCTGCACCCGACCTTCTGGGCCAGCAGGGCGGCGGCGCCCGACGAGCCGTGGCGGATCACCAGCAGGTCCGGCCGCATGGCGTTCAGCGTCACCGCGGTGTCGATCAGGGTCTCGCCCTTGGCCACCGAGGACGTCTTCACGCTCATGTTCATCGTGTCCGCCCCCAGCCGCTTGCCGGCCAGCTCGAAGCTGGACTGGGTGCGGGTGGAGTTCTCGAAGAACAGGTTCATCAGCGTCCTGCCCTTGAGCAGGTCGAGCTTCTTGGAAGTCTGGCGATTCAGATCGACGAAGGTGTCGGCGAGGTCGAGCAGGCCATTGGCCTCGACCACATTCAGATCCATCGCGGAAAGGAAATGCCGGCGCGGAAAGGGGAAGGTCCGTGCGCGGACCTCATCGATACCCGGAGCCATGCTGGTCATGAGCGGTGGTTCTAGGGGAGCGAGGAGATTCCGCCAAGCGGTCAGGTCAAATGAAACAGCAGCAGCAGCGCCGGGATCGTCACCAGGCTGGCCGCGGTGGTGAAGGCGACGACGCCTGCCATCAGCGGGGCGTCGCCGCCCATCTGGCGGGCGAGGACGTAGGAGGCCGCCGCGCCAGGCGCGGAGCCGACCAGCAGGGCGATGCCCTGGGCGGTCTCGTCGCCGCCGGCCAGCCGGGTCAGGCCCCACATCAGCACCGGCAACACCAGCAGCTTCACCGCGCTGACCGAGACGATCAGCAGCTTGTTGCGCCCGACGTAGCCGAAGTTCAGCCCCGCGCCGGCGACCACCAGGCCCATGGTCAGGGCGGCGGCCGACAGCAGCTCGATGGTCGACATCAGGACCGGCGCCTGCGGGACCTTCAGCAGGTTGAACAGCGCCCCGACGCCACAGCCCCAGAGCACCGGGTTGCGGACCAGGCCGAGGAGGGCGGTCTTCAGCCCGCCGCCCTGGCCCTCGCCCCATTTGGCCATGACCAGCACGCAGACGACGTTGATGGCCGGGATCAGGGCCCCCATGATCATCGCGCCCAATCCCGCGCCTTCGGGGCCGTAGACGACCGCGACCAGCGGCAGGAAGACGAAGGTGTTCCAGCGCAGGCAGCCCTGGAAGACGCTGGTGTAGCTGGCGTCCGGCAGGCGCAGCAGTGGCTTGGCCACCAGAACGGCCAGCGCCACGACCGCCATGGCGCCGACGGTCCCGAGCGCCAGCGGCCCCGCCGACAGCGCCGAGAAGTCGGCCTTCCACACGGCCGGCATCAGGAACCCCGGGTAGAACACGAAGTAGGTGATCCGCTCGATCGGCGGCCAGGTTTCCTCGGGGATGAACCGCGACGCCTTCAGCGCCCAGCCGAGCGCAATCATCGCGAAGACGGGCAGCACGCCGAGCAGGATTGCGGTCATCGGGGCGAGACTCGGATCATGGTCGCCTGAGTAACCCTCCGCACGGCGCCTGTCGAAGCATGACAACCGCCGCGTCGTCCTGTTCACTGGCGGCAATGAACAAGGGAGCGCCGTCATGACCGCCAATCGCCAGATCGTCCTCGCCCAGCTGCCCGGCGGCGACCACCTCGGGCTCCAGCACTTCAGCCTCAGCCAGGCCGGGCGGCCGACACCGGCGGACGGCGAGGTGCTGCTGAAGGTCCTGTACGTCAGCCTCGACGCCGCCAACCGCGCCTGGATGCAGGGCGCGACCTATCGCTCTGCGATCAACGCCGGCGACGTCATGGCCGGCGGGGCGCTGGCCGAGGTGGCGGAGTCGCGTGATTCCAGCCTGAAGCCCGGCGACCTCGTGTTCGCCGACACCGGCTGGCAGGAGTGGGCCGTGTTGCCGGCCAAGAAGCTCCAGAAGATCCCGCGCATGGAGCCGCTGACCAATCTGCTCAGCGTCTATGGCGTGGCTGGCCAGACCGCCTACTTCGGGCTGCTCGAGTGCGGCCTGCCCAAGGCCGGCGAGACGGTAGTTGTCTCCGCCGCCGCCGGCTCGGTCGGCTCGATCGTCGGCCAAATCGCGAAGATCAAGGGCTGCAAGGTGGTCGGCATCGCCGGCGGCCAGGCCAAGTGCGACCTACTGGTCAACGAACTCGGGTTCGACGCCGCCGTCGACTACAAGGCCGGCAACACCTTCAAGGCGCTCCGGGCGGCCTGTCCGGACGGGATCGACGTCTATTTCGACAACGTCGGCGGCGACATCTTCGAGGCGGCGCTGTTCAACATGAACACCTTCGGCCGCATCGCCTGCTGCGGCGCGGTCTCAGGCTACGACGGCGCCGCCCCGCCGGCTGGCCCGCGCGGCGTGCCCGGCCTGATCGTCACCAAGCGTCTGAACGTGCGCGGCTTCATCGTCAGCGACTTCTATGACCGGCTCGACACGGCCTTGGCCGACCTGAAGGGCTGGGTCGAGAGCGGCGAGCTGAAGGTGAAAGAGGACGTGCTGGAAGGGCTGGAGAGCCTGCCCGGCGCGCTGGTCGGGCTGTTGGCGGGCGAGAATGTCGGCAAGCGGATGGTCAAGGTGGCGGGATGAACCGGAGCCGCATTGCAAGACTCGCTGTTGCCCCTTTGGTCGCCGCCCAGCTGCTGGCGTGTTCTCCACGGGCCGAGCAGCCCCCGCAGGCCCCAAAGGAGGAGCAGGTGATCAAGCGCGCGCAGTTGGAGGAAATGTTCGCAGGCATGCGCGCCAAGGCGCCTTGGAACGTCGATGGGCCGTTGCTCTGGGGCTACTTCTTCAATGGACAGGACCGTTCCTCGCTGGAGCGGGTCGCGGAAGCCGTGAAATCGGATGGCTACCGCGTTGTTGCGCTAGAGCAGCGGGAGGGGCTTTGGCGGTTACACGTCGAAAAGGTGGAGACCCACTCTGTGGACAGCCTCGAAAGGCGCAACGGCAATTTCTACGCGCTGGCCCACAAGGTCGGGGGCGTCATCTACGACGGAATGGATGTCGGCCCGGCGAGCTAACCGGCCTCGAACGTCCAGATCGGCCCTGTCCAGTGATTGCCGTCGCCGTCGACGCAGGTCAGGCCCCTGACGCCGCAGGCCTCCAGGGCGCGGGGCCAGAAGGCTAGGGCGCCGGTGTTGCGGGCGAGGATGGCGGCTTCCCAGTGCCCGGGATGCAGGGCCATGACCTGGCGCACGGCTTCCGTGGCCAGCCCGCCGCGGCGGTGCTGCCGCATGACGAAGAACTCGGCCATGTTGCGCTCGATGAAGCCGCCGTCGCGGTGCGAGACCTGGTTGATCATCACGAACCCGATCGGCGCGCCGTGTCGGCGGATGACCAGCGGCCAATGGCCGGCCTCGCCCCAATAGCTGTCCATGTGCGGATAAGGGCCGTACAGCCCGTCGGGCTCGAGGTCGAACCGCTTCAGCTCGTCCGGGTGCATCTCGGAGAAGTCGTAGACGTAGAACTGCATCAGCCTGGCGATGAGGGCGCGGTCGGCTTCGGCGGCGGGGGTGACGGTGAGGGTCATGGCCACTTTTACCACACGCGCGATCCTCCCCAGCTTGCTGGGGAGGGGGACCGCCGGAGGCGGTGGAGGGGCGTCCGTGCGCCGACTCCCCTCAGTCAGGCTCCGCCTGACAGCTCCCCGCGAAGCGGGGAGCATCGCCGATCACGTTATCCCGCCAAGTTCCGCATCCGCTCCAGCGCGCCCTGGAGAATCCACGCCGCCGCCATCTTGTCGACCACCTCGGCTCTCCGCTTGCGGTTGACGTCGTGCTCCTCGATCAGCACCCGGGTCACGGCGGCGGTCGACAGCCGCTCGTCCCAGAACGCGATCGGCAGGTCCTTCAGGCGTAGGATGTTCCTGGCCAGGGCGCGGTTGGACTGCGCCCGCGCGCCCTCGGTCCCGTCCATGTTCATCGGCAGGCCGATGACGATGCCTAACGCGCCGCGGCTCTCCATCAGCTTGAACAGCCGCGCGGCGTCTTCGGTGAACTTGACCTTCTGGATGGTCTCCAGCGGGCTGGCGACCGTGCGGGTGACGTCCGAGACCGCCACGCCGATGGTCTTCTCGCCGGGATCCAGCCCCACGAGCGGCGCGTAGGCGGGAAGGGCGGCGGCGAGGTCGGTGATGTCGAGAATGGGCATTACGCCGCTCTCTACAGCGAAAGCGGGCGAACGGCTTGCCTTTTAGGGGTCTGGGCGGCTAACCCCAGCGTTCGAAACAAAGGAGGCCAAGATGGCCATCGACGCCGCGACCGTCCGCAAGGTCGCCCGGCTCGCCCGCATCGCCGAACCCGAGGCGCGGCTGGAGCCGCTCGCCCAGGAACTGAACGGCATCATCGCCTGGATTGAACAGCTGGCCGAGGTCGACACCGACGGCGTCGAGCCGCTGACCAGCGTCGTCCATGCCGTCCTGCCGCTGCGCGAGGACGCCGTCACCGACGGCGGCGACTCTGCCCGTGTCCTCGCCAACGCCCCCAAGAGCGCCGACGGCTTCTTCGTCGTGCCCAAGGTGGTCGAGTAAGCCATGTCCGACCTCACCAAACTGACCCTCAAGGCCGCCCTCGACGGCCTCAAGAGCAAGGCGTTCTCCGCCGTGGAGATCACCAAGGCCCACGTCGCCGCGGTGAAGGCGCGCGGCCGCTGAACGCGTTTGTCCTCGAGACGCCGGAGAAGGCGCTGGAGATGGCCGCCGCCTCGGACGCCCGCATCGCTTCGGGCGACGCCGGTCCGCTGGAAGGCGCGCCGCTGGGCATCAAGGACCTGTTCTGCACCCAGGGCGTCCGCTCGACGGCCGCCTCGAAGATCCTTGGCAACTTCATCCCGCAGTACGAGTCGACGGTCACCGCCAACCTGTTCGGCGACGGCGCGGTCATGCTCGGCAAGCTGAACATGGACGAGTTCGCCATGGGCTCGTCGAACGAGACTTCGGCCTTCGGCAACGTCGTCAACCCGTGGAAGTCCGCCAGCGGCGGCAACCGCGCCCTGACCCCCGGCGGCTCGTCGGGCGGTTCGGCGGCGGCGGTGGCGGCCGACATCTGCCTGGGCGCCACGGCGACCGACACCGGCGGCTCGATCCGTCAGCCGGCCGCCTTCACCGGCACCGTCGGCATCAAGCCGACCTACGGCCGCTGCTCGCGCTGGGGCGTCGTCGCCTTCGCCAGCTCGCTGGATCAGGCCGGCCCGATCGCCAAGACCGTCGAGGACGCCGCCATTCTGCTGACCTCGATGGCCGGTCACGACCCCAAGGACTCCACCAGCCTCGACGTCGAAGTTCCCGACTGGACCGCCTCGGTCGGCAAGTCGGTGAAGGGCCTGCGCGTCGGCGTGCCGAAGGAATACCGCGTCGACGGCATGCCGGCCGAGATCGAGAAGCTCTGGCAGGACGGCATCGACTGGCTGAAGGAGGCCGGCGCCGAGATCGTCGAGGTCTCGCTGCCGCACACCAAGTATGCGCTGCCGGCGTATTACATCGTGGCGCCGGCCGAGGCGTCCTCGAACCTCGCCCGCTACGACGGCATGCGCTACGGCCTGCGCGGCGAGGGCAAGAGTCTGACCGACGTCTACGAGACGACGCGCGCCGAAGGCTTCGGCGACGAGGTCAAGCGCCGCATCCTGATCGGCACCTATGTGCTCAGCGCCGGCTACTACGACGCCTACTATCTCAAGGCCCAGAAGGTCCGCCGGCGCATCGCCGAGGACTTCGACAACGCCTGGCGGACCTGCGACGTGCTGCTGACCCCGACGGCGCCCTCGGCGGCCTTCGCGCTCGGCGAGCGCAACGCCGATCCGATCGCCATGTACCTGAACGACGTCTTCACGGTGACGACCAACCTGGCCGGCCTGCCGTCGATCAGCGTGCCGGCCGGTCTCGACGCCGGCGGCCTGCCGCTGGGTCTGCAGATCATCGGCAAGGCGCTGGACGAAGCGACCGTGTTCGCCGCGGCGGGCGCGCTGGAAAAGGCCGCCGCCTTCCGGGGCAAGGCGGAGCGTTGGTGGTAGAATGACCGAAGCTCTCAAACTCAAGGGTCGCACCGGCGACTGGGAAATCGTCCTTGGGCTGGAAGTCCACGCCCAGGTCGCCTCGAACTCGAAGCTGTTCAGCGGCGCGGCCGTCGGCTTCGGCGCCGGGCCGAACGAGCAGGTGTCGCTGGTCGACGCCGCCATGCCGGGCATGCTGCCGGTGCTGAACCGCTACTGCGTCGAGCAGGCGGTGCGCACGGGCCTGGGCCTGAAGGCGCAGATCAATCTGAAGAGCCGCTTCGACCGGAAGAACTACTTCTATCCGGATCTGCCGCAGGGCTATCAGATCAGCCAGTTCGAGTTCCCCATCGTGGGCGAGGGCGAGGTGATCGTCGATCGCGACGACGGCACCGCCTTCACCGTGCGTATCGAGCGGCTCCACCTGGAACAGGACGCCGGCAAGTCGATCCACGACCTGTCGCCGACCGAGACCTATGTCGACCTCAACCGGTCGGGCACGGCGCTGATGGAAATCGTCAGCAAGCCGGACATGCGTTCGCCTGAAGAAGCAGCGGCTTACGTCAAGAAGCTGCGGGCGATCCTGATCACGCTCGGCACCTGCGACGGCGACATGGAGAAGGGCAACCTTCGCGCCGACGTCAACGTCTCGGTCTGCCGTCCGGGCGACTACGAAAAGTTCCGCGAGACCGGCAGTTTCAGCCACCTGGGCACGCGCTGCGAGATCAAGAACGTCAACAGCTACCGGTTCATCCAGCAGGCCATCAACTACGAGGCGCGCCGCCAGATCGAAATCCTCGAGGACGGCGGCAAGGTCGACCAGGAGACCCGCCTGTTCGACCCGACCAGGAACGAGACCCGTTCGATGAGGAGCAAGGAAGAGGCGCACGACTACCGCTACTTCCCCGATCCCGACCTGCTGCCGCTGGTCCTCGATGCCGCCTGGGTGAAGGAGATCGAGGCTGGTCTGCCCGAGCTGCCTGACGCCAAGAAGGCGCGGCTGATGAGCCAGTACGGCCTGTCGGCCTATGACGCCGGCGTGCTGACCAGCGACCAGGCGGTGGCGACCTTCTACGAGGAGGCGGCCACCGGCCGCGACGCCAAGCTGGTCGCCAACTGGGTGCTCAACGACCTGCTCGGTCGCCTGGGCAAGGACGGGCTGGAAATCGACGCCTCGCCGATCCCCGCCGCCGACATCGCCGCCCTGGTGGCGCTGATCGAGGACGGGACCATCTCGGGCAAGATCGCCCGGACGGTGTTCGAGCACATGTGGGCGGGCGAGGGGGCTCCCTCGGCCATCGTCGAGAAGCACGGCCTGGTCCAGATCACCGACACCGGCGCGATCGAGACGGCCGTCGACGCTCTGATCGCGGCCAATCCCGACAAGGCCGGCGCCGTGAAGGAAAAGCCGCAGGCCATCGGCTGGTTCGTGGGCCAGGTGATGAAGGAGACCGGCGGCAAGGCCAACCCGGCCGCCGTGAACGATATCCTGAAGGCGAAGCTGGGGCTGTGATCCGGCTTTCTCCCTCCCCTTTATGGGGAGGGAGGTCCCGAAGGACCGGGGGGGTCTGGTTGCCGTCGTACCCCACCCTGGCCGCTTCGCGGCCTGCCCCTCCCCATAAAGGAGGGAGGCACAACGAAAAATCGCCCCGGAGTGTTTGCTCCGGGGCGGTTCTCGTTTCAGCTGGACGCCAACCCTAGTGGTTGATGATCACGTCCAGGATCAGGCCGGTGGCGACGGCGGCGAGCAGGTAGTTGCCGTTGTCGTTGTACCAGTAGTAGCCCCGGGGCGGCGGGCGCAGGCCATAGCGGCCATACTCGTAGACCCGGTAGTTGTTGGCCCGGTAATAGGGCGGCAGGGTCGCCCCGCGACGCCATTGGGCGTACCCCGGACGGTAGCCTTCACGGCCGTAATAGGACTGCGGCGGCGGGCCGTAGTACCAGCGGTTGTTGTAGTAATAGCCGTTGTGGCTGCCGCGTTCCCAGCGGGTACGCTGGTTCCAGCGGCGGTCGTCGCGGCGATCGCCCCGACGCTCGTAACGGTCGTCGCGACGCTCGCCCCGGCGTTCGGAGCGGTCGTCCCGGCGCTCATCGCGGCGGTCGTAGCGGTCATCCCGACGGTCGTCGCGGCGGTCGCGGCGATCGTCGTAGCGGCCGCGGTCCTGAGCGGCGGCTTCGGTCGCGGCGAACGCGATCGGGCCTCCGACCGTGGCCACGGCGGCGATGGTGAGAATCAGACGCTTCATTTGAAAGCCTCTCTAAAAGTCTTTGCGGCGCAGCCCACGCCGCGTGGTTCCCTCGACAGTAGGCACATGGTGAATCGCGGGGGCTGAACCGTGCCTGAACGGCTCCGTCAGGATTCCCGTTCCGTCGGCCCTTGCGCGGGCGAGGGGGCAGCGCCCATCTTGCCTTCACAACGAGATTGGGCGGAGCCAGAGACACCATGACGGACGCAACCGAGTACACGCCGCCCAAGGTCTGGACCTGGAACAAGGAAAACGGCGGCCGGTTCGCCGCCATTAATCGCCCGGTCGCTGGACCCACGCATGACAAGCCCCTGCAGGTCGGAAAGCACCCGCTGCAGCTCTATTCGCTCGGTACGCCCAACGGGGTGAAGGTGACGATCATGCTCGAAGAGCTGCTCGCGCTGGGCCATGCGGGCGCCGAGTACGATGCCTGGCTGATCAACATCGGCGCGGGCGACCAGTTCGGCAGCGGCTTCGTTTCCGCCAACCCCAACTCCAAGATTCCCGCGCTCGTCGACCACAGCGGCGAGACGCCGATCCGCGTGTTTGAGTCCGGCGCCATCCTCGTCCATCTGGCCGAGAAGTTCGGTGTATTCCTGCCGACCGAGCCGGCGGCGCGGGCCGAAGCGTTCTCCTGGCTGTTCTGGCAGATGGGCAGCGCGCCCTATCTGGGCGGCGGGTTCGGCCACTTCTACGCCTACGCGCCGACGAAGATCGAGTACGCCATCGACCGGTTCGCCATGGAGGTGAAGCGTCAATTGGACGTGCTCGACCGCCGCCTGGCCGAGAGCGAGTATCTCGCCGGCCCGGACTACACGATCGCCGACATGGCGGTCTGGCCCTGGTACGGCGGCATGGCCAAGGGTCTGCTTTACGAGGGCGGCGAGTTCCTGTCGGTGCAGGACTACAAGAACGTCATCCGCTGGGCCGACCAGATCGGCGAGCGGCCGGCGGTCAAGCGCGGCCGGATGGTCAACCGCACCTACGGCGAGCCGTCCAGCCAGCTGCACGAACGCCACGACGCCAGCGACTTCGAACTTCGCACGGCTGACAAGCTCGCCGCGACGAGTTGATGCGTTGAGATCGCGCTAGCAGAGACTGCTGAGCGGCAGGGACAGGCGCACGGCAAGGCCTTGCGCCGGCCAGTCGTAGGCGAGGGCGCCGCGCAGCTGCTTCTCGACGCTCATCGTCGCCAAGCGCGTGCCGAAGCCGGTGCGGGCGGGCGCGCCGTCGATCGCTGGGCCGCCGGTCTCCGTCCAGGTCACCCGCAGGCGGTCGCCTAGCTGCGCGCAGTCGATGGCGACGCGGCCGCCCGGCGTCGACAGGGCGCCGTACTTGACCGAGTTGGTCGCCAGTTCGTGGAATAGAAGCGCCAGCGGCGTCGCCGCCTGAGCGCCGATGGCGACGTCGTCGCCGAGAATGTCCAGCCGGCCGAGGCCATCGTCCTGATACGGGGCGAACAGAGTCGCCAGCAGGCTGCGGAGCGTCGCGTCACCCTCCGGCGTGCTGGCCGGGCTGTGCGGGCGGATAAAGTTGTGGGCGCGAGCGAGCGCGTCGAGCCGGGAGAGCAGCGCGTCTGCGTAGTCCCGCGCGGCCGGATGGTCGTGGGCCGACAGCCGGGCCAGGCTGGTGGTGATGGCGAAGATGTTCTGGATCCGGTGGCTGAGCTCGTGGCTGACCATCTCCAGTTGCTCGGCGACCACGCGTTCGCGGCGCAGACTGACGAGCGACCAGCGCGCCAGCTGCAGCGCGCAGATCACGATCGCGGCCATGAACCCGTAGACGCCCAGCGACCAGGCCTCGGCGGTGTCCATCGACCAGCCCAACGGCTCGGCCCCGAACATCCAGATCGCCAGCAGCGCGCCGACCAGCGCCGTGGCCACGCCCCAACGCCAGCCCAGCCAGAAAGTCGCGCCGGCCGTCGAGACGAGGAAGGGCGTAAAGGCCAGCCGGTCGCCGACCCACGGGCCCAGCGCCAGCCTCAGGACCAGCATGATCCCCGTGCTGGCCGCCACCAGCGACAGCGCCGCGGGTGTTGTGAACGGTTTTCGAGGCAGGAGGTCTTCGGCGCGTGTGATCACGAGGGGCCTTCCGACGCCCTGTCGCCAGGCGTTTATAGGGGCGGGGAAGCGGGTCGCGACGGATTGACCCATGCCGTTATGTGTTCGAGTTAACACAAGCGCGATCGTGTAGTCTGTGCACTAGTGAACACAGCGCGAACATGGGTCGATCGGCCCGTCGCGGGGCGGGGTTGCGCGAGATGATGGTTGAAGAGGGAAACCGGTTGCTGGCGGCGCTTCGCCCGGCGGACCGGGAAACGATCGAGCGCCGGCTGACGCCGTTCGAGTTCGAGCGCGACCACATGCTTCATCAGGCCGGCGACATCGTCCGGTACGCCTGGTTCCCTTGTGACCGGGCGCTGGCCTCGTTCGTCGTCAACGGTGAGGACGGGACCACCATCGAGACCGCTTTGGTCGGCCGCGAAGGCGCCATCGGCGGCATCGTCTCCCACGGCCGGCTGCCGGCCTTCGCCGACGCGCGGGTGCAGTATGCCGGCACATTCCTGCGTATCGAGGCGGCCGCACTGGAAGAGATCAAGGCGCAGTCGCCCAGCGTCGCCAACCTGTTCGCGCGCTACTCCGACTGTCTGCTGGCCCAGGTGTTCCAGGCCGTCGCCTGCAACGCCGCCCACAACATCACCCAGCGCACCGCCAAATGGCTGCTGGCGGCCATGGACCGCACCGGCGACCATCTGATCCCGTTGCGCCAGGAACAGCTGGCCGAGCTGCTCGGCGTCGGCCGCAGCTTCGTGAACCGGGTGCTGAAGGGCCTGCGCGAGGACGGCGTGCTCACCACTCGCCGGGGCTATCTCGAGATCCGCGACTTCGACGCTCTCAATGGCCTCGCCTGCGGCTGCAACGACCGGCTGCGCGAGCATTTCGAGGTGGTGCTGGCCGGGGTCTATCCCGATGTCGGCGACCTCGCGATCCCTGAAGACGGCCCAGTCTCGGTGACCCGCCTGGCGCCCTAGAAGGCCCTCCGCCGCGACAATCCGCGCCATCGGGCTGAACATACGGTCATCGCCGGATTAACCCTATGTTCAGCCGCCGGGTTGTTTCCTGCGAACGTCGGTCTTGGACAGAACGGTCCAGACAGGTTCGAAGGGAAGAAACCAATGCTTGCGAGCATCGAAATCGAAGCTCCGGCGATGATACCGCTGCCAGGCCCGGACTCCTCGGGCGACGACCTGTTCCGCATGGGGCTGCTGTACTCGACCGGTCAGGGCGGCGCGCCGCTGGACTACGTCTCCGCCCACATGCTGTTCAACCTCGCCGCGATGCGCGGATCCATGGAGGCCAAGGTCTACCGCAAGGAGTTGAGCTCCGAGATGGACCCGGGCGACGTGGCCGAGGCCCAGCGTCAGGCGCGCGAGTGGCTGGCCCAGGGCTAGCCTCTACCGACCGCGGCTACTGGCGCGGGTTCAGCGCGTAGTCGAAGCCGAACTGGATCGGCGACAGGTCACGGAACCACTGCTGCACCCACAGTCCCGCCTCGGCGACGTTGCTGCGGGGCACATAGACGATGTCGAACCGGCGCAGCGGCACCAGATCGACCCCCGCCGGGTTCTTCATCGCCGTCTTCAGATTCACGGTGCGCATCATCGCCCGGCCATTGGCGCCGCGGCGGATGATCACCACCCGATCCGTCTTGGCCGTAGGCTTCAGGCCGCCTGCCTGGATGACGGCCTGCAGGCTGTTGATGTCGCCCGGCATGTCAAACACGCCCGGCGTACCGACCTCGCCGCCGACGAACACCCTCAGCGGGCCCACCGTTTTCACCTGCACCACGACCTGCGGCCGCAGCAGCTGGCCGGCGTAGGCCTGGGTGAGGTCGGCCTGTAGGTCGGCGGTGGTGCGGTCGGCGGCCATCACCGGCTCGATCAGCGGCATGGCGATGCGACCGTCCGGCTGGACAATGACGGCGGTGCGGGAGAGTTCCGGGGCCGAGGCCACGGTCACGTCCATCTGGTCGCCGGGATAGAACCGGTACTGCGGCTCCTGGTCGCTCCAGTCGGCATAGCCGATGTTGGGGAAGCCGCCCTGCGCCGGTCGCTGCCATGCAAGCGCGGGCGCACCGACGGCGGAGGCCGTGGCGAGAACGATCAGGCTGCTGAGCAGGGCGGTTCGACGCATGGGCCAAAGGTTAAGGAGAATGGGTAACGGAGTGTTAATCGCAGCCGACGAGGGTCGGGGCTCAAGAGCCGAGCATTCCGGATTCGCATGAGCACGCAAAGCGCCTGGAGGACCGTCCCGCACGACCCGCCGGCGCGCGCCGTCTGGGCGTCGCGGCCTCGCTATGCGCCGTCGGACTTCATCACCCTGCTGTGGCGCGAGCGCGGACTGATGATCGGGGTGTTCCTGGTCATCTTCGTCATCGGCGCCGGCTTCGCCTTCACGCTGAAGAAGGCCTATCCCGCCCAAGCCAGCCTGCTGATCCAACTGGGGCAGGAGTACGTCTACGAGCCCGTCGCCGGCGACGCCGCTCGCGGCGCGGTGCCGGAGAACGACTCGCTGGTGCAGTCGGAAGTCGAAATCCTGCAGAGCGCCCAGCTGCGCGACCGCGTGCTGCGCAAGATCGGGCTCGCCGTCATCTATCCCGACCTCGCCAAGGATTACGCCATTCTGAGCCCCGCCGAGAAGGCGCTGCAGATGGCCAAGGGCGTCGAGTCGCTGGGCAAGAACCTGTCGATCGGCTCGGCTCCGGGCAATCCCATCGTCCGCGTCGGTTTCGAGCACGACGATCCCGTCATGGCCGCCAGGGTCGTGAACACGCTGGTAGAGGAATACCTGATCTATCGCCGCACGGTGCTGCTGCAGGTCAACTCGCCGGTGCTGGAGCGCCAGCGGGTGCTGTTCGAGGACGAGCTGCAGAAGGCCGACGCGGCCTATCAGGACTTCCTCAGCACCAACGACATCGGCGACTTCGCGGCCCAGAAGGGCGCCCTGACGCAGCTGATGCAGCAGATCGAGGCCCAGCGCGCCGCCGCCGAGGTCACCCTGCGCGATCGTCAGGCCCGCCTCGCCGTGCTGGAAGGCCAGCTCGGCCAGGTTTCGCCGGAGATCGGCCTCTACCGGGACATCGACGCCGCCGCCGCCACCCGCCTGGCTGCCCTGCGGCTGCAGCGGGAGGAGATGCTGTCACGCTATCTGCCCAATGCCGAGCCGGTGAAGGACATCGAGGCCCAGGTCGCGCAGCTCGAGGCGGGCGTGAACAGCGGTCGCACCCAGACCGACGGCGCCCGCCGCATCGGCGTTAATCCCGTCCATCAGACCCTGCAGACCGACCGCATCCAGACCTCCGCCGAGGTCGCGGCCCTGCAACAGTCGCTGACGACCTATGAGCGCCAGTCCGCCGAGGCGACCCGCCATCTGCAGCGGCTTGCCTCGATCGAGCCAGAATTCCAGGCCCTGACAATGGACCGGGATGTCCTGCAGAGCAGCGTCCGCGACTTCACCGTCAAGGAACGCCAGGACGGCGCGGCGCGACAGATCGCCTCGGAGACCAACGACAACATCCGCATCGTCGACCGGGCCAGCCCTCCGACCAAGGGCTCCAGCCTGCGCAAGCCGGTGTTCATCCTGGCCTTCCTGTTCGCCGGCTTCTCGGCGCTGTGCGCCGGACTGGTGCGGATGTTCCTCCGCCCGGGCCTGCCGACTCCGGCCTCGGCCGCGCGGACCCTGAACATGCCGGTGCTCGGCATGGCCAGAGTGAAGGCCGCTGGAACCTGACAGTTCCAGCCATTTTCCTGGCGCGCACGGCGGGCGCCTAAACCGGCCTCCACTTTCGACTGCCGCGCGCGCTAGTTCTTCCAACGCGCTGATGCGTTAGCCTGTGACCCTTGGGCGCCTGGCGATTCGAGCAATGGTGGATTTAAGCGCGGAAGTCGCGGAGCTGTGGGCGTCCCTGGGACCGCCGGCGCCCGGCCGCGCGCGCGCCGTCCAGTTCGTCTCGGCCCGACGCGGGGAGGGCGCCTCCACCGTCGCTCGCGAGTTCGCCCGCTTCGCCGCCCGCCGCGCCGGCCGTACCGTCTGGCTGGTCGATCTGGACCTGTTCGGCTCTCCGCAGCACGCCGCCCTGACCGCTGATCCCGAGCATTACGGCCGCCTCGGCGCGCCGGTGTCGGCCAGTCCCGAGGGCAAGGCCTTCTTCACCGTCCGCCCGCCGACGCGGATGCCGGACGGCTCCGAGGCGCCCGACGGCCGCTTCCTGGTTGGCCATCCCGTGGGCGAGCATCGCTTCTGGGTGACCCGCTTCCGCGCCGACGTGCTCAAGGGCCAGCAGGCCGTCCACATTATGCCCAGCGCCGACTACTGGCAGGCGCTGAAGCGCTATGCCGACCTGATCGTTGTCGACGGGCCTGCCGCCGACCAGTCGGAGTCCGCCGTCACCGTCGCGCCGTACATGGACCAGACGGTGATCGTGGTCGCCGCCGACCAGCCAGACGTCCGCGCCCCGGCCCAACTGCGCGACGCCATCAGCGCCGCCGGCGGCCGTCCGTCCGGGGTGTTCTTCAATCGAGCCGAGGTCCAGACGCCGGGCTTCCTCAAGGCCATCCTGCCGTGACCTATCCCGCCGCCCCCTGGGGCGCGCAGGACGCGCCTCACCGCGCGGACCTCTGGGACTGGCTGGCCTTCGGGCTGCTGGTGCTCAGCCTGATCATGTACAGCCAGGGCTGGATCCTGCCGATCTTCGGCGCGAAGCTCGATCCGTCGAGCTCGGGCCTGATCCGCAACGCTTATCTGCCGATCTACGCCGCCGCCATCGTGGTGCTGGCGATGCGGCCGTGGGAAGCCGTGGCGGCGCTGACGCGGCAGCCGTTCCTGCTCCTGCTGTTGGCGGTGGCCGGCCTCTCCATCCTGTGGTCGATCGACCCGGGCGCGACCATGCGCCGCCTGATCGCCCTGTACGCCACCACCCTGACCGGGGTGGTGCTGGCCGTCCGCTTCCGCTGGGCGACGATGGCCGAGATCATCGCCACCGCCTTCGCGCTCATGACCGTGGCCTCGTTCGTGGCCGGGGCCTTCCTGCCATTCGGCAAGATGACCGAGCTGTTCCCCGGCGCCTGGCGCGGCATCTGGATGGAGAAGAATGCGCTGGGCGGCAACATGGCTTTCGCGTTCGGGATCTTCGGCGCGGCCGCGCTGATGGTCCCCAAGCGCGCCTGGCTTTGGGCCCTGTTCGCGGTGATGGCGGTGGCGCTGGTGCTGCTGTCGACCTCGAAGACGTCGCTGGTGTCGCTGATCCTCGCGGGCGCGGCCCTGGGGTTCGTCTGGGTCTGCCAGAGGGGACCGGTTTCGGCCACGGCGGCGACCTGGGCCGCGGTGATGGGGGCAGGGCTTCTGGCCGCCTTCCTGCTGTTCGCGGCGGACGTCTTCCTCGGCCTGCTCGGCAAGGACGCCACCCTGACCGGCCGCACCCAGGTCTGGTCGGCGGCGATGCGCCAGATCGAGCTCAAGCCCTGGACCGGCTACGGCTACGCCGCCGTCTGGGACGACAAGTCCGGCTGGGGGCCGCTGGCCTGGATCACCAAGGAGGCCGGCTTCAAGGCCACCCACGCCCACAACAGCTGGCTCGAGCAATGGCTCGGCATGGGTCTGGGCGGTCTGATCGCCTGGGGGCTGTTCTACCTGCAGACCCTGGGCGCGACGATCATCGCCGTCTTCCGCGAGAAGGGCGCCTTCCTGGCCCTGCCGTTCCTGGTCATCTACAGCCTGGTCAGCCTGACCGAGAGCATCGCGGTCAGCTACAACGACGTCCGCTGGGCGATCCTGGTGGCGCTGGCCGTGAAGCTGGCCTGGCCGGACAAGGAAGAGGGCTAGAGCCCAATCCGGCGCGCGCCGTCGGCGGCGGTGACCACGTCGAAGCCCCGAGCAAGGGCCGCATCGATCAGGTGACCCAACGCTTCGGGCGTACAGCCCCAGGCCGATGGGTTCGGCTCCACGTCATGGGTGAACAGCATCAGCCAGGCCTTGCGCTCGGCGGCGCGGTCGAGCCAGTGCAGCGCCTTGGCCTCGCCCTCCGCGCCCTCGATGCCAACGGCGGGCAGCTGGTTGGCGTCCGAGCCGTTTTCGATCAGTCCGGCCGTCACCGTCCGCAAGGTTCGGAAACGGCCGCCGAGCGCCCGCTTGGCGGGGATGGAGACGTCACCGTACGGGTAGGCGAAGCTTTCACGCACGGGCAGGCCCCAGGCGTCCAGATCCATCGCGTTGCGATCGACCTCGCCAAGGATGGCGGGGCCGTCGGCCTGGCCGCAGTCCAGGTGCGAGAAGGTGTGACAGGCGACCTCGTGGCCCGCGGCGGCGAGGCGTTGGGCGTCCTCGCGCTCGGCATAGACACCCATCGGACCGGTGCGGCCAACCAGCCCGGCGGAGAAGTAGTAGACGCCGCGGACGCCGCGCGCTTCCAGCACCTGCGCCCCGGCGGTGGTGGCGGTGACCGGCGCGTCGTCAAACCCGAACGTCACCATCGGCCGCTCAAGCGCCATGCGCACGGGGCGGCGGACGGCCAGCTTCGAGACCTGACGGCGCAGCTTGCCCTTGAAGGATCGATCGGCGGAATAGGCTTCCATCACACGGCCTCGGCATAGAGGGCGGCGCGGTACAGCCGCATGGCCAGGTCGCGCAGCTTCAGGGGCAGGGCCTCGGCGAGGGCGGCGGCCTTCAGCGCCGGCCGCCACAGGCCGCGCAGCGGCACGCGGCTGAGCATCCGGGCGACCTTGTAGCTGGGGTAGGCCGAGACGATCTCGCGGTGCGTGGCGACGACGCGGGCGAAGTTGGCCGCCGACTGCTCGTACTTGCGCGCCATCACCGGCGCCGGGTCGAGACCGAGGTGAGTGGCGGTGATGTCGACATGAACGATCGGATGGTCGCGGGTGACCCGCATCGCCCACTCCACGTCTTCCCAACCCCAGCCGGTGAAACCCTCGTCGAAGCCGACGGTGTCGAACACGTCGCGGCGGACCAGCAGGTTGGAGGTGAAGACGTACTTCTCCGGCGTCTTGCGGCGCTCGGCGGCGGGCAGGCAGTCGCTCTTGGCCGCCATGGTCCGGTGCAGGGCGTTGGCGCGGGTCGGCGGGGTCTGGTTCAGCGAGAAGCCGCCGAAGGCCACCGCCGGGTTCTCGTTGGCGATGAGCGCCAGCCAGTCGCCGAGGAAGTCGCGGCCGTCGGGAGCCATGTCGGCGTCGAGGAACAGCAGCCGGTCGGCGCGGGCGTGTCCGGCCAGGCGGTTACGGCCCTTGGCCCGGCCTTCGTTGGCGGTCAGCCGAACGAAGCGGGCGGGCAGCTGCATGGCCTCGATCGCCTCGGCGATGCGCAGGGCCAGGTAGGCGTCGCCGGAGCCGTCGTCGAGCACGATGACCTCGGCGGCGACCTTCTCGCGGTTAAGGTGGGCGAGCAGCATCACCGGGTCGTCCCGGTAGCTGGGGATCAGCACCGACAGGCGCGGCTTAGCCTTCTTCCAGGCGGCGTTGTCGGTAATCCACTCGGTAGCGACGGCGTTCATGGCGCGGTTCTCGCACGCAGGCCTTGAAGAAGGCTTGCGCCCCGGCCGCGGATGCCGCCGGCGTCGAGGGCGTATACGATGGCGCCGTAGACCGCCGCGCCGATCACGGCCTTCAGGGCCAGCTCCGGGATGCCGCCGAGGTCGGGCAGCAGCCGCAGCACGGCAGCCATGGCGATGCAGCCGAGGCCGGCCTTCCACAGCGCTTCAAGCGGCAGGGGCAGCGGCATCGCCCGCCGGCCCAGCGCCCAGGAGGCCACGGCGCCGACGGCATAGCTGATCGCCGTCGACCACATCGCCCCGTCGATGCCGAAGCGTGGAATGAGGACCAGGTTGAGGCCGAGGTTCAGCATCGCCGGCACGGCCATCGCCGCCAGCAGCAGCGGCGTGCGTCGGCCGAGGGTGAAGGCGGTGTGCAGGTAATAGGTGGTCACGCCGGAGAAGAAGGCGCCGATCGCCACCCAGGGCGTCACCCGCGCCGCGCCCTCGACCAGCTGCTCGCCGACGAGAACCTGTGACAGCGGCAGTGCGACCATGGCCACGCCAACTGCCGCGGGCAGGGTCAGCAGCACCATGAACGAGGATTGCGCGCGCGCGGAGGCCTGCAGCGCCTGCCGGCCGCCACGCTCGAGCGCCGCCACCATCGCCGGGCCGCCGGCCATGCCCATCCACACGAACAGGATGTCGAGCGTGCGGTTCGAGAGGCTGTAGCCGGCGTGATAGACGCCGACCGCCGCTTCATCGAGGAAGGCGGCCAGCAGGAACCGGTCCGTGGTGCTGATGATCAACGCCAGGATCAGCGACAGCGACACCGGCAGGCCGTAGCCGGCGTACTCACGCAACAGAGTGCGGTCGGCGTGACCGCCCTTCGTCATACCCAGCTCGCGCTTCAGCGTCGCCAGCAGGCAGACCGCGGCGACGAGGATGAACCCCATGAAGGGGCCCGCGGCGCCGAAGCCCAGGGCGATGAAGCCGACACCGATGGCGAAGCCGCCGCCGTTCTGGATCATGTCGAGCAGCGACGCGGCGCTGACCAGGCCGTCGGCGCGCCGACGTTCCTGCACCAGCTTGATCAGGCTGCGGAAGATCACCGCCGCCTGGGCGGCCGCGACGGCCAGTTTCAAGGACGGGCTTATCGGCGCCAGCCAGACGATCAGCCCCGCCACCAGCGGGAAACCAACGGCGAGCACGGCCCAGCTTCGATAGAGGGTCGCCATGTGGTCGGCGACGTCGTCGCGTTCCCGGGCCCGCGCCTGGAAGCGGGCCATGGCCGCCTCGGTCCAGGTGAACAGCAGCGTGTGGGCCAGCGTCATCAGCGACAACGCCAGGGCGTAGCCGCCGTACTCGGCTGGGCTCAGCAATCGCGTGAAGACAACGATGGTCAGCAGGCCGACGACGGCCGAGACGATGTTGGCGGGCAGGTAGCCGAGCAGGCCGCGGCGGAACATCAGCGACCTACCGAACCGAGTTTCGGTCGCCCAGCAGGCACGGCAGGGTCATGGCCATGATGTAGAGGTCGAACCAGAACGACTGCCGCTCGATGTAGTCGATGTCGAGGGCGACGCGGCGCTTGACCAGCTCGGGCGTGTCCACCGGCCCGCGCGATCCGTTGATGGCGGCCCAGCCAGTCAGGCCGGGCTTCATGCGGTGCCGGTGGGCGTACTCGGCGACCAGTCGCGCGGACTCGGTCTGACCGGTCTTCATGCCAACGGCGTGGGGGCGGGGACCGACCAGCGACATCTCGCCGACGAGGATGTTGAACAGCTGCGGCAGCTCGTCGAGGCTGGTGCGGCGGATGAAGCGGCCGACGCGGGTGACCCGGTCGTCGCCGGCCCGCACCTGCTGCGTGGCGGCGAAGTCGGAGGCCTCCTGGCGCATGGAGCGGAACTTCCAGACCAGGATTTCCTCGTTGTGGAAGCCGTGGCGGCGCTGACGGAAGAAGGTCGGGCCAGGGCTGTCGAGCTTCACCGCGATGGCGACCATCAGCAGCACCGGCCAGCCCAGCACCAGGGCGATGGAGGCGAAGACCAGGTCCTGGGCGCGTTTGACGGCGGCGCGGCGGACGTCGGCCGGCTCGCCGGAAACCTGGGCCAGCTGGGCGTCGGCGATGCGAGAGAGGGCGCGCAGGCGGCCGTCCTCGTTGCCGGACTCCAGCACCAGGCTGACGTCGTTGGGCAGGACCTTGAGCCGCTCGATCAGCTGCCGGACCCGTTCGTGCGCCGTCGGGTTCACCGCGATGACGATGCGGTCGACGTAGGGCATGACCTTGTGGCCGAGCAGATCGGCGGTGTCGCCGAGCACCGGCACGCCGGCGATCGACTTGGGCGCGCGGCCGAGACGGTCGTCGAACACGCCGAGCACGGCGACCTCGCGGGTCTTCAGCGCGGTCTCGATCAGCTTGCGGGCAGCCTCGGTGGCGCCGACGATGACGATGTTGGGCGTCAGCTTGCCCTGGCGACGCCAGCCGCGGACCAGGCTCCACCAGACGGCGTGGGTGACGCAGATGGCGGCGAAGGCCAGGCAGAACCACTGCACCAGCGGCGCGACCACGGTTGAGGCGCTGGCGATCGCCAGCACAGCGATCAGCGGCAGGCCGGCGACGGCGAAGGCGGCGGAGACTCGCGCCAAGTGCCGGACCACGCCCTCGCGCTGGGCGAAGACATAGGCGTCGAGCGCGCCCAGCGCCCAGATCGCCAGCGCCACGCCGAGCGCCATCGGCGCGACCGCGCCCAGTGTGGCGGCCGGCAGGCCGCCGGCGGTATGCAGATGCATAACCACGGCGGCGATCAACAGAATCAGGCCGGCGTCGACGCCGCGGTAGGCGGCGGCGATCTGGCGCAGCTCGAGCCGCGCGCGGACGGGAATCAGTCGGGACGGGCGGAACGGGCCGCGCCGGTTCTTGGGGTCCTCGGCGGCGTTGAAGCCACCCTCGACCCCGTCACGAAGCGCGCGCACGGCCTCGACCCAGCCTTCATCGGCGCCTTGGGAGGCGCGGCCGGTATCCTCGTCGCGCGGCGCGGAGGCGGTCAACATGGGGATACAATCGCAGGAACGCCTCAAGCCCCGGTTAACGCGGTTCACTCAAAGGCGCGCCGCTTTAAAATGGCGCGTCGCGTGCATTGCGAAGCCGCGAGCTCTTGGATAAGAGAGGCCTCCCCGCGAAAGCGGGGTGCGGAGACGTGCCCGAGTGGCCGAAGGGACTCGTTTGCTAAATGAGCGTACCCCAAAAGGGTACCGTGGGTTCGAATCCCACCGTCTCCGCCACTTATCTTCCGTCAGGCCTCGGGATCGACTTGGTCCGGATCAACACTCCGGGACAATGCGCGTCGCTGGCCGAAGCGCTGGGGTAGACCCGCGATCGGCGCTCGCCGTGACCGCCTGCGAAAGCGAGGGGGAATGACCGCGATGATGAGTCGGCGCGTGTTCGCCGGGATGGCCCTGAGCGGCCTTGCCGGTCCCGCGATGGGCCGCGGCCCGGGCGATCGCTCCAGCTACGACTTCTACCGATATGCCCGTCATTCAGATGACAGCGCGGGACTGCGTGACGCCGCCGAAGCGCTGAGCGAGGGGCGGTCCGCGACGCTGTTCCTGCCGCCGGCCGGAGGGCGCGGTCCGAACGGCCACTATCTCCTGGGCGGCGGAGGGTTCGATATCAACAATCCCCCCGGTGCTGTGAAGGTCCAGGGCGGCGGTATGAAGCAGAGCGTCGTCATGACCGACGACCTCGCCACGCAGAATCCCTTTGTCCTGCGCAATACAGTCCATGCCTGCGCCTTCGTCGACTTCGGCTGGGTCTGCGCCGCGAAGCCATCGAGCTTCCAGCACGGGCCGCAGTTCATGAACGTGTCCAACAGCCAGATGCTGCGGCTCTGGTCGAAGGGCGCCATGGGCTATGGCGCATCGCTGACCGAGGACGTCCGAGCCGATCACCCCCTGCGAACCTCGCGCGCCTGTGACAACATCAAGGTCCTGCACTGCCTGTTCGAGGATGCCTCGCAGTATGGTCTCCAAGGGTTTCCGAAGGTTCTGTCCACGGGCTACGAGTGCGCGTTCAACACCTTCCGCGACTGCGGCCGCAACGTGCAGGGCTGGTCGCTGGATCAGATCCTGCCGTCCGCGCTGAAGGTCGGTCAGGCGACCCGGCAATCGCGCGTGCACCACAATCTGATCGTCTGCGCCCCAGGCGCGGCGGGGCTGGACATCGGCAACTACGAGGACATCGAGGTCTTCGAGAACGAGGTGCGCGGCGCCGCGTCCTATTTCGCGGTGATTTCGGCCTCGCGCCATGCCGCGCTCTACACGCCAAGCTATGCGGCGCGGGTGGGAGGGGCGACGCCGCGAGGCTATGTCACTGGCCATGCGCGCGTGACCTTGCGCAACAATCGCTTCATCACCGGCGCGGTCAGGCGGACCGCACCGGCGGTCGCCTTCCACACCGACGCCCACGTCACCGCCGGCCGGGTCGAGATCGTGGGGAACGTGATCGAGGGGGATAATTTTGGACTGCCCTCGCTGCTGATCCGGCCGAAGACTACCTTGACCGGCCCAATCATCGTCGGCAACGAATGGCGGGGCGGGCTCAACGCGCCGGCGCAGGTGATGCTGCTGACCAACGACTTCGGCGGCGTCATCGTCGCGCCCCGGATCGAGAAGAACACCGCCCGCAGCGACAACCGCTCCGGCGCCATCGTCCGGCTGCTGCAGCTCGAGGGCGTCGTCGATGCCAGCGTGATCGGCAACACCGGCGTCAACACGGGCGAGAACGCCTTCGACCTGCGCGGCTGTTCCGGTCTGACGGTGCTGAAGGACAACGTCGTGGAAAGCCCGAACCGGAGCGCTGTCAGGGGCGCGGCGATCATCGCGATATCGGGGGACGCCGATCCCAGGAGCGAATACCGGATTTCGGGCATCCGGGTGCGCCAGGGGGCGGGCCTGACGCAGGCGCTGGTGTCATCGACGAGCGCGCGTCCCAGACTGGTCGTGGAGGGCACTCTGTCCGACGCGCCGATAGCCCTGCCACCGATCTCACGGCTAACGCCGCCACGCGCGGCCGCCAAACGATCCTGAGCGTCGTCAGTGGGCCCGCTTGACGCCGGGTCATACTTTCCGCTCAGCGACGCACGGCGCATTATCTCCCAAAATACGGGGGAATAGGACAATGCATGATCTGGTGATCCGCAACGGGCGGGTAGTCGACGGGACCCAAGCGCCCGCCTTCGAGGCCGATATCGCCATCGACGGCGGCGTCATCACCGCGGTCGGCAAGGGAGTCGGCCCCGGCAAGCGCGAGATCGACGCGGCCGGCAAGATCGTCACCCCTGGCTGGGTCGACATCCACACCCACTACGACGGCCAGGTCACCTGGGACCCCTATCTGTCGCCGTCCAGCTGGCACGGCGTGACCACGGCGGTGATGGGCAACTGCGGCGTCGGCTTCGCGCCCGTCAAGCGCGACCGCCACGAGTGGCTGATCGAGCTGATGGAGGGTGTCGAGGACATCCCCGGCTCTGCCCTGGTCGAAGGCATCAAGTGGAACTGGGAGACCTTCCCCGAGTACCTCGACAGCCTCGACGCCCAGGAGCGGGTGCTCGACGTGGCCACGCAGGTGCCGCACAGCGCCGTCCGCGCCTATGTCATGGGCGATCGCGGCGCGCGTAACGAGGATGCCACACCCGAGGACATCGCCGCCATGTCGGCGATCGTCGCCGAGGGCATGGAAGCGGGCGCGCTCGGCTTCTCCACCTCGCGCACCGTGGTCCACACCACCAAGGACGGCGCGGTCATGCCCGGCACCACGGCGGCGGCTGATGAGCTGCTGGCGATCGGCAAGGCGATGGCGGCGGTCGGTCCCGGCGTGTTCGAGATGTCCTCCGACATGGCGCCGGCCGAGCCCGAGTTCGACTGGATGCGCGCCATGTCCATGGATACCGGCGTCACCGTAACCTACAGCCTGCTGCAGTCGCCGCTGAAGCCTGACAACTGGGTCAAGCTGCTGGAGCTGAACGCCGACGCACGCGCCCAGGGCGCCAGCATCGTCGCCCAGATCGCCTGCCGCCCGACCGGGCTGGTGCTGGGCTGGCAGAGCACCATCCATCCCTTCGTCGGCCGCCAGACCTATCGCGATATCGCCGCGCTGCCGTTCGAGCAGCGTCTGGAGCGGCTCAAGGAGCCAATGGTCCGCGCCGCCATCCTCTCGGATCCGAGCAAGAAGATGGGGCCGCTGGGCGCCATCATGACCCAGGGCTTCGACCGCATGTTCCGGCTGCAACAGCCGGACGGAAACCTCGACTACGAGCCCCGCGCCGAGGACTCGATCAAGGCGCTGGCCGAGGCCAGCGGCCAGAGCCCGGACGCCATCGTCTACGACATGCTCATGGAGAACGACGGGCGCGGCTACATCTACCTGCCGCTGCTGAACTACGCCGAGTTCAACTTCGACCACATCCACGCGATGATGTACGACCCGAACACGGTGCTCAGCCTGTCCGACGGCGGGGCCCACTGCGGCGTCATCTGCGACGCCAGCTTCCCGACCTACATGCTGACCCACTGGGTGCGCGACCGGAAGCGCGGCCCGACCCTGTCGCTCGAGAAGGTGGTGGCCATGCAGACCCGCGACACCGCGCGGCTGTACGGGCTCAACGACCGCGGCGTGCTGGCGGTCGGCATGAAGGCCGACGTCAACGTCATCGACTTCGAGCGGCTGGCCATCCAGGCCCCGGAGATGGTCTTCGATCTGCCCGCCGACGGCCGTCGGATGATCCAGCGCGCCAAGGGCTACGTCGCCACCGTGGTCAGCGGCGTCGTCACCTACGAGAACGGCGAAGCCACCGGCGCCATGCCCGGCAAGCTGATCCGTGGGCCCCAGGGCGTCGAGACGAGGTTGGCGGCGGAATAGTACGCCTCCATCGCGCTCGCCTGTCCTCCTGCCGCGAACCTGACTAGGGTCGCGGCAGGTATTTCTCGACGGGGTAGGCGGATGCGGGTTTCGCGGCGTGATTTCGGTTTCAGTATGGCCGCCGCGGCGGCATTGGCGCCGGCGGCGCGGGCGGCCCAGCCGTCAGCGTCGGGCGGGCCTGACCAGCAGCTCACCGCCTATCTCGACGAGGCCTTCGAGCAGGAACTGGCGATGAGCCCGGAAGAGCTCGCGCAGCTCGGCCGCAAGGTTCAGTACGACAAGCTCACCGACCGATCCGACGCGGCGGACGAGAAGCGGCTCGCCTGGCGCCGCCGGAGCGTCTCCGAGATGAAGCGCCGGTTCGACCCCGCCAAGCTGGGCGAAGACGCTCGCACCTCCTACGACATGTGGGCCCTGGAACTGGGCCGCGCCGAGGAAGCCCATAAGTGGCGCGGCCACCGCTACGTCTTCGGCCGCGGCGGTTTGCACACTCAACTGCCCAACTTCATGATCAACACCCACCGGGTCGATACGCTGGCCGACATGGAAGCCTATGTCGCCCGCGTCGCGGCCATCGGTCCGGCGCTGGACGGCGACCGCGAGGCGGCCGAGCGCGCCGCCGCCGCCGGCGTGCGGATGCCGCGCTTCGCCTACGACCAGTCGATCCTCGAGGTTCGGCGCGTGACCACCGGCGCGCCCTTCGACACCGGGGCCGATAGCGCCCTGTTCGCAGACGCCAAGGGCAAGATCGCCGCGCTCCGGACGGCCGGCTCGCTCGACGACGCGGGCGCCGCTCGGCTGACCAAGGCGGTTTCCGACGCCATGACCGGCGGCATGAAGCCCGCCTACGATCGGCTGGGCGCCTGGCTCGCGGCCGACCGCGAGAAGACCTCCGCCGAGCCCAGGGGCGTCGGCGCGCTGCCCGACGGTGCGGCCTACTACAACGCCATGCTGCGCCAGCAGACGACAACCGACATGACCGCGGACCAGATCCACACGCTGGGCCTCTCCGAGGTCAAGCGGATCCGGGCCGAGATGGAAGCGCTGAAGACCAAGATCGGCTTCACCGGCACGCTCGAAGAGTTCTTCGTCTTCATGCGCACCGACGACCGCTTCTACGTGAGCAACGATGACGCCGGCCGGGCCGAGTACCTCAAGCTCGCCGAAGGCTACCTGGCCGCGATGAAGGCGGCGCTGCCTCGGTCCTTCGGCCATCTGCCGAAGGCCGACCTGGTCGTGAAGCAGGTCGAGGCCTACCGGGCCGAGCCGGGCGGTGCGGCGCACTACAACACCGGTTCCGTCGACGGTTCACGTCCGGGGGTCTTCTACGTCCACCTGGCCGACACCCGGGCGACCCCGACCTACGAGATCGAAGGCACCGCCTATCACGAGGGCTGGCCGGGGCATCACCTCCAGCTCTCGCTGGCCCAGGAGCTGACCGGGATCCCGGTGTTCCGAACCCAGTACGGCTACGGCGCCTACATCGAGGGTTGGGGGCTCTATGTGGAGCGGCTGGGCAAGGAGGAGGGGTTCTACACCGATCCCTACAGCGACTTCGGGCGGCTGGGCCGCGAGATCTGGCGGGCGATCCGGCTGGTGGTCGACACCGGCATCCACGCCAAGGGCTGGAGCGAGGCCGAGGCGCTGACCTTCTACACCGCCAACTCGCCGCAGCCGATCGGCAAGATCCGCTCCGAGATCCGGCGCTACTTCGTGATGCCGGCGCAGGCGACCTCCTACAAGGTCGGCCAGGTCAAGATCCTGGCGCTGCGCGAGGAGGCCCGTCAGGCGCTGGGCCCGAAGTACGACCAGCGCACCTTCCACGACCTGGTTCTGGGCGGCGGCTCCCTGCCGCTCCCGGTGCTGGAGACGCGAGTCCATCGGTGGATCAAGACGCGAGCGGCGGCCGCCTAAGAGAGCGCCATGACCCTGCGATCCTTCGACGAGATCTTCGAGCGGGCCGTCGCGCGCAAGGGCGGGGTGGCCGAAGTCGAGAAGCAGCTGCCGACGCTGAAAGCGCCGGCCGAACTGGCCGCCATCCCCGATGACCGCTGGCTGTCGATGATGAGCCGCTGCGTGTTCCAGGCCGGCTTCTCCTGGACAGTGGTCGAGAAGAAATGGCCAGGCTTCGAGGACGCGTTCTGGGGCTTCGATCCGCACCGTTGCCGGATGATGTCGGACGAGGACCTCGACAGCCTGCTCAAGGACAAGCGGATCATCCGCAACGGCGCCAAGGTCGCCTCGGTGAGCCGCAACGCCGCCCTGCTGGTCGAGCTGGCGGGCGAGGGCGGTTCGGCAGCCCGGGTGTTCGCCGACTGGCCGATGGGCGACTACGTCGGTCTCCTCGACCTCCTGAAAATCCGCGGCGACCGGCTTGGCGGCAACGCCGGCATGATGTTCCTGCGCTTCATGGGCAAGGACAGCTGGGTGACCTCGCAGGACATGGTCAAGGCTCTGGCCTTCGAAGGCGTCATCGACGGCGCGCCGGACACTAAGAAGGCGCGGCGCGCGATGCAGGCGGCGTTCGACGCCTGGGCGGCGGAGAGCGGCCGGCCCTTCGCCCACATCAGCCGCGTGCTGGCGCTGAGCGTCGATTGAGACGCCCAGGTCTCGCGGCCGAGACCTGGGCGCCGAACTTCATCTCAGACTGTGAATGGTTGCTGGATGGCCGCGCGCCAGGCGAAGTCGAGGTTCAAGGCGCCGGGCGCCGTGCGGCAGTTGACGGTGAACTGGGTCGAGCTAATCCCGGAAATCCAGATGATGCCGGGATCGCTTGTCGGGTCTTCCAGGAGGTTGACGCTGATCTCGCTCGCTGTGGGTGTCCGGACCAGATTGTGCGTCACCGTGGCCGAGGTGACTGCACTGGCGATGGTGCCCGTTCCCTGCTCCTCCAACACCTTGCCGCTGGCGAACATCGGGTTGGCCGTCTCACAGACGTTGCCATAGATCGCGTACCTGAAGGTGCTGGCGAAGGTCGCACGGATGCAGGTCCGGGTCGTGTCGGTGGAATGAGCGAAGCGGTTGCCGGTGATCGTCGCTCCTGATCCCGGATAAATGCCCTCGACGCCGTATGAGCCGAGATCCCAGTTGTCGATGCGGTTGCCGGAGATCATCGAGTTGGTCGTCGGGGCGTAGATGCCGACGAACTGTGTATTCTGGACGATGTTTCCGGTGATGACGATGTTGCCCGGCGTGACGCCGGAATAGCCGATCCCGGTGCCGTTGCAGAAACGGACGTGGTTGTTGGCGATGACCACCCCGCGGCCCTGGGTCACGGCGGTGGCGGAGACGTTGAGGGCGATCCCGTACTGACCTCCGCCCCCGAAGGAAACGGTGTTGCCGGTGATCGTGCCGCCCCACGGCGCTTCGATGCGGATCGGACTCTCGAAGTCCGAGGCGTGATTCCCGACGATCTGCGGCCAGACCACGCCCGACACCTTGATCCCTCGGATCGAGCGATTGGTGACAGGCGGCGTGGCCGCCGCGTCGGCACGGTCGTTTCCGACGACGGTATTGCCGACTACCGCACAGGTCACGGCCTTGGTGATGTTCACCCCGAACGCGCTGCATTTGATGTTGTTGTTGCTGAAGTGGATGCTGTTCGACTGTTCGAAGGCCGCGCAGCACGCCGTGTTGACGATGTCGAACCAGAGACAGCTGGTGATGTTCTGACGGATGCAGTTGACCGTCTGAACAACGTTGATCGTGCCCGTGAAATTCCTCACGGTCACGCCTTCCATGGTGAAGTCCTCGTAGCCCTGTATGCGCAGGGCCATGCCTTGGGACGAGGTCTTGGTGCAGGCCGCGCCGTCGATCACACCGTTCACGATCCGGCATTTTCCGAGAATCTGGGCGGTAGTGAAGAACTGCGCTGAAACCGTACCCAGGAACGTCACGGGGAGAGGACGGTCCAGGGTGATCGCCGTGCCCGAGATGGTGAGAATCTTTGACCAGCAGACCGGATAGAACAGCACATCGTCGGTCGGAGCATTGTTCGCCGTGATGCTCAGCCATCCGCCGGCGGCAAGACCGCTGGCGCTGGCGACTACCACCTGGAGACTGCCTTCGGTCGCGCCGGAGGAAATGGTCGTGGAGGCGGTGGGGTTCAAATCGCGATTGAGGAAGTTATGGGCCCCATAAGGCGCGACGACCGACCCGTTGAGGTCGATATCGACGGTCTTGGTCGGGGTCACAAAACTATCCAGGCGATAGGTCTTGCCCGGTTCGCACTCGATCGCCAGGCCGGTGTCGATAGCACCCTGCCAAGCGGCGGTGTCGTCCGCGATACCATCACCGATGGCGCCGAAATCCTCTGGGGAAACCGTCATTCTCAGACCTCCACTGTGTGAAATCGCCGCTGAACGACGTTCGTCAGTCGGCCGAAGTCCATGGCATGGTCGAGTTGAAAAGAGTGTAACCGTCAACCTATGAGGTGGCCTATCCACGACGCCCGCAGCGTCTTCTTGTCGATCTTGCCGGTCGCGGTCAGCGGCACCGCCGCGAAGACCACGTCGTCCGGCGTCCACCATTTGACGATCTTGCCCTGCAGGAAGCCGAGCACCTCGTCCTTGGTCACCACGCGGCCCTCGTGGGTCTCGATGACGAGGAGAGGGCGTTCCTCCCACTTGGGGTGCGGCACCCCGACCACGGCGGCGATCTTCACGCCCGGGCAGGCGACGGCGATGTTCTCGAGGTCGATGGAGCTGATCCATTCGCCGCCGGTTTTGATCACGTCCTTGGCGCGGTCGGTGATGCGCATGAAGCCGTGCTGGTCGAGGGTGGCGATGTCGCCGGTGTCGAACCAGCCGTCTGCGCCCGTGGCGTCGGCGTCCTTCTGGAAATAGCGTTTCACCACCCACGGACCGCGCACCATCAGGGCGCCGCTGGTCTCGCCGTCTCGCGGGGCCTCCGACCCGTCCTCGGCGACGATCTTCAGCTCGATGCCGAACTGCAGCCGGCCTTGCCGGGTCCAGATGATCTCGTCGACCTCGGCCTCGCCGAGCGCCGCGATCGACGGCGTGGGCGTGGCGACCACACCCAGCGGACAGGTCTCGGTCATGCCCCAGATCTGCAGCACCTGCACGCCGTAGCGGGTCTTGAAGGTCTCGGCCATGGCGCGCGGCACGGCCGAGCCGCCGATGATGACCCGTTCCAGCTTGCCGGGCGTCTCGCCGTTGCGATCCAGCCAGTCGAGGTAGAGCGTCCAGATGGTCGGCACGCCGCCGGTGAAGGTCACGCCCTCGCCGACGATCAGGTTCTGCAGGCTGGCGCCGTCCATCTTCTCGGCCGGCAGCACCAGCTTGCAGCCGTTGATCGGCGCGATGAACGGCAGGCCCCAGGCGGTGGCGTGGTAGAGCGAGGAGCAGGGCATGACCACGTCGAAGGCGGTCAGGCCGAAGGCGCTGGAAAGCCCCGCCGCCATGGCGTGCAGCACCACGGCGCGGTGGCTGTAGAGCACGCCCTTGGGATCGCCGGTCGTGCCCGAGGTGTAGCAGAGGAATGCGCCGGCGTTCTCGTCGAAGCGCGGCCAGTCGAAGCGGTCGTCGTTCTCGCCGGCGATCAGGGTCTCGTAGTTCAGCGCCTGGGCCGCGCCGACGTCATGACTGTCCGCGTCCGACATCAGCACAAAGGTCTTCACGGTCGTGAACCGTTCGGCCAGCCGCTCGACCAACGGCGCGAAGGTGGCGTCGTAGAACAGCACCGTGCTTTCGGCATGCTCGAGCACGTAGACGATCTGGTCGTCGAACAGCCGCGGGTTGACGGTGTTGAGCACCGCGCCGAGGCCAGGGACGGCGTAGAACAGCTCCAGGTGCCGATGGGTATTCCAGGCCAGGGTGGCGACGCGATCGCCGCTCTTCACGCCCAGTCCCCGCAGAGCCCGCGCCAACTTGCGCGTGCGCGCGGCGAGGCCGGCGTAGTCGTAGCGGTGGACACGGCCCTCGACGGTGCGGGAAACGATCTCCACCTGGCCATGCGCCGTTTCGGCGTGGGTCAGGATAGCGGTCGTCAGCAACGGGACGTCCTGCATCAGTCCGGGAATCACGGGCGTTTCCTCGTCGTCTTCTGTGTGTTTGACGTGGAGGAACCTTGCTCGGCGACCTGTGTCAATCCAGACGGAACGCTTCCCGAGCCGCGCTACGCCAGGCTTTCACGATCTTGCCCCACCAGCGGATGCGCTCCTCGTCGGTCAGGCCGTCGCGCTCTTCCAGCCAGGTGATCATGCTGTCGACGAACAGTCCGAACATGGCGCCCGACGCCCGCATCGCCCGTTCGTCCGCGCCGGCGGGAGCGTTCTCGCCCGGCTTGAAGAGGGGCATGGAGACGCGGGCCAGCAGACCGCGCAGGCGATCTTCCCATTCCGGCTGGCCGCCACGACAGTTCTTCAACACCACCAGGAAGGGGGCAGGCTCTTGCCGGGCCGTCGCCAGGACGTGACGGACCATCGAGCCATAGCCTTCCCAAGGCTGGGTGTAGGCCTCCTCGATCTCGGCCTCGACCTTCGCGAACACCGCCTCGACCAGCGCCTCGCGCGACGGGAACAGGCGGTAGAACAGCACCTTGGCCGCGCCGGCGGCTTCGGCGATGTCGCGCATCGTAGCCCCGTGAAGGCCCTTCTCGAGCAGAACCTGTGCGGCCGTCGAGACGTACTTTGCCCGACGCGCGTCGCGGTCCACGCGCGGTTTGCGGCGGGCGGTCAGGGCAGGGGCGGCGGCCTCGGTCATGGGTCTCGTCTAGCGGATCGAAAGGGGGTTGCCGAATGAAACCACAGGGTAACATAATCGTCCGCAGACGGTCAGGATCGCGCGCCGTGGAGGATATCATGAACCAGCTCGTCGGCAGTCTCGTGATTGAGGACCTGACCCTGACGCCCCTGACCCCAACCATAGGCGCCGAGATCGAAGGCGTTGATCTGCGCCGGCCGCTCGACGCCCGCACGGTGGCGGCGCTGCGCAAGGCGTTGCTGGACTGGAAGGTGCTGTTCTTCCGCGACCAGGACATAACCATCGACCAGCATCTGGCCTTCTCGCGCAACTTCGGCGCGTTGGAGGTGCACCCCTTCGCCCCGCCCACGCCCGGCTATCCCGAGGTGCTGAGCATCACGCACAACGAGAACAACAAGGGCAAGGAGAACACCTGGCACAGCGATGTGACCTGGCGGGCCGAGCCGTCGTTGGGCTCGATCTTGCGCGCGGTGGAGATCCCGCCGGTGGGCGGCGATACGCTCTTCGCCGACATGTACGCTGCCTATGACGGGCTCTCGGACGAGGTGAAGGCCCGGGTCGACGGCGCCGTCGCGGTGCATGACTTCGCTCACTTCCGCACCTGGAAGCGCATGAGCGGCGCGACCGAAGCGGAGATCGAAGCGCTCAACGCGCAGTTCCCGATGGTCGAACATCCCGTGATCCGTACCCATCCGGAGACCGGCAGGAAGGCGATCTACGTCAACCTGGCCTTTACCCAGCACATCGTCGGCATGGAGAAGGCCGAGAGCGACAAGCTGCTGCGTCACCTCTACGCCCAGGCCGCGATCCCCGAATACCAGTGCCGCTTCCGCTGGACGAAGAACGCCATCGCCTTCTGGGACAACCGCGCCAGCCAGCACTATGCGGCCAGCGACTACTTCCCGGCGGTGCGCAAGATGCAGCGGGTGACCGTGATCGGGGATCGCCCGTACTGACGCGCCCTGCGTCCTTCGAGACGCTCGCTTGAGGCTCGCTCCTCAGGATGACCAGTTTTTGAGCCAGTCATGGTGAGGAGCGATCTCTCAGGATCGCGTCTCGAACCACGCAAGGTCTCGCCGCTACTCCCGTCGCAGCGCCTCGATCGGGTCCAGCCGCGCGGCGCGCCAGCTCGGGTAGGCGCCGAAGACCAGGCCGACCAGCATCGAGAAGCCCAGCGACACCGGGATCGACCAGCTGGCCACGGCCACCGGCCAGTCGCCGAGCTTGGCCATCAGCACCCCGCCGCCCAAGCCCACCATCAGGCCGATGGCGCCCCCGATCAGGGACAGCGTCACCGCCTCCAGCGCGAACTGGAACAGCACGTCGTTGCGCCGCGCGCCGACGGCCATGCGCAGGCCGATCTCGCGGGTGCGCTCGGTCACGGCGACGAGCATGATGTTCATGATCCCGACCCCGCCGACCAGCAGCGACACGGCGGCGACAGCGGCGAGCAGGCCGGTGAAGGTCTTCACCGAGGCCTGCATGGCCTCCATGATCGAGGCCATGTTCTGGACGTTGAAGTCGTCCTCGGCGCCGGGGCGAATGCGGTGGCGTTCGCGCAGCAGGTTGGAGAGATCCTCCTGGACGCGGTCCATGTTGTCGGCGTCGGCCGCCTTGACGTAGATCTGCTGGACATTGTCGCCCTTCACCCGCCGGCCGACGACGCGCGAGCGCACCGCCTGCAGCGGACCGAGCACGATGTCGTCCTGGTCCTGGCCGATGCCGCTCTGGCCCTTGGACGCGAGGATGCCGACCACCTCGAACGGGACGGACCCGACGCGGATGCGCTTGCCGATGGCGTCGCCGCCTTCGCCGAACAGCTCGGTGGCGATGGTCTGGCCGATGACGATGACCTTGCGACCCTGGCGGGCCTCGTTCTCGTCGAACATCCGGCCTTCGGCGATGGTGAGGTCGCGGGCGATCAGATAGTCGGGCGTGACCCCTTCGACGCGGGTATTCCAGTTGGCCCCGTCGGCGGCTAGCTGCGCGCCGCCGCGGACGGCCGGCGCCACGGCGATCGCGCCGTCGATCTGGGCGGCGATGGCTGCGGCGTCGCCATCGTTCAGCGACATGCCGGTGCCGGCGCCCTGGCTGACGAAGCCGCCGCCGGGCGTACGCGCCGCCCCGGGGGTGACGATCAGCAGGTTGGAGCCGAGCCCGCCGATGGCGCTGGTCACGCGCTGCTGCGCGCCCAGGCCGATGGAGGTCATCATCACCACCGCAGCAACGCCGATGACGACGCCAAGCGAGGTGAGGGCGCTGCGCATCGGGTGGGCGGCGATGGCGCCAGCCGCGAAGCCGACGAGGTCGATCCGGCGCATCATGCCGCGACTCCGTGGTCGTCCGAGACGATCAGGCCGTCGCGGAAGGTGATCCGGCGGTGCGCCTCGGCCGCCACCTCGAGATCGTGGGTGACGATGACGATGGTCAGGCCCTCGGCGTTGAGCTGCTTGAACAACGCCAGCACCTCTTGGCCGGTGTTGGTGTCGAGCGCGCCGGTCGGTTCGTCGGCGAGCAGCAGGTCGGGGGCGTTGGCGAGCGCGCGGGCGATGGCCACCCGCTGCTGCTGGCCGCCGGAAAGCTGCGTAGGCCGGTGGCCCATGCGGCTGCCGAGGCCGACACGATCGAGCATCTCCGCCGCGCGTCGGCGGCGATCAGCGGGTTCGAGCCCGGCGTAGACCATCGGCAGCTCGACGTTCTGCAACGCCGACAGGCGCGGCAGCAGCTGGAAGGACTGGAACACGAAGCCGATGCGCCGGTTGCGGAAGTCGGCCAGGGAGTCGTCGTCCATCTCCCCGACCTCCTCGCCCTCGAAGGCGTAGGAGCCGCGCGTTGGCCGGTCGAGTCCGCCGAGGATGTTCATCAGCGACGACTTGCCCGAGCCCGACGGACCGATGATGGCCGCGTGCTCGCCGCGCTCGATGGTCAGGGAGACGCCGGCCAGCGCGGCCACCGTCTCCTCGCCCATGACGTAGAGCTTCTCCAGATCGCGGATCTCGATCATGTCCGGCCTACATCCGGACGCGGACTTGGCCGCCGCCCATCGGGCCGCCGGTGGGCGCCTTGGCCTTGGCCTTCGGACCGCCGCCGACGATGACCTCGTCACCCGCCTTCAGCTCGCCGACGATCTGGGTGAAGGAGCCGTCGGTGGCGCCGACGCGCACGGCGACCGGGGTCGGCTTGTTGTCGCGCAGGACATAGACGACTCCGGAGGTCATGGCGCCGCGACCGGCGCGGCCGCCGCCCATCGAGGCCATCCGGGCGCGCAGGGCGACCAGCTTTTCCTTCTGGGCCGGCTTGAGCAGCGGCTCGAGCTTGGCCAGGGCCTCGTCGTTGGCCTTGCGCATCGCCTGGCGACGGGCCGTCTGATCGCCGGAGGCGGCGGCCTGGGCCTTGGTGCGGGCTTCGGCGAACAGGGCTTCGGCCTTGGTTTTCTGGCCGGCGTCGAGGTCCAGGGACTCGAGCATGCGCGCGCCGCCCATGCCCTGGCGTTGACCGCCGCCCTGGCCGCCGGCCTGACGCTGACCGCCGCCGGGAGGGCCGCCCATCGCGCCGCCGCCGCCGCCGGCGCCACGCCGCGCCTGAGGCTGGGCGTCGGGCGGAGACCAGCGCAGCGCCGCGGCCGGGACCTTCATGACGCCGCGCAGTTGCTGCAGCACGATGTCGGCGTTGGCGGTCATGCCCGGCAGCAGCTTGCCGCCGGGATTGTCGGCCTGCGCGATGACCACGTAGGCGACCACGTTCTGGTCGGTCTCGGGCTGCTTGCGCACCTGGGTGACGACGCCGGTGTAGGTGTCGTCCGGGAAGGCGTCGACGGTGAAGCGGACCTGCTGGCCCTCCTGCACCTGACCGATGTCGGCCTCGTCGACGGTGATCTTGACCTCGAGCTTGGACAGATCCTGGGCGATCTGGAACAGCACCGGCGCGGACAGGCTGGCGGCCACGGTGTTGCCGGGCTCGATGGTGCGGCTGACGATGATGCCGCTGATCGGGGCGACGATCTTGGTGCGGCCAAGGTCGGTCTGGGTGCTGGCCAGGGCCGCGCGGGACTGGGTGACGTTGGCGCGGGCGGCCTGGACGTTGGCCTGGGCGGATTTCCAGGAGGCCTGAGCGGTGTCGAGCGCGGCCTGGGCCATGATGCCCTTGTCGAACAGCGTCTTGGTGCGGTTGTAGGCGGCGCGGGCCTCCTCGGCCTGCGCCTGGGCCTGGGCCACGGAGGCCTGGCGGGCGGCGACCTCGGCCTGGCCCTGGTTCAGCCGGCTGACATAGGTCTGCGGATCGAGGGTGGCGAGCAGCTGGCCGGCCTGGACCTGATCGTTGAAGTCGGCCAGCACCTGGACGATCTGGCCCGAAATCTGTGAACCGACATCGACGGTGACCAGCGCCTGCAGCGAACCCGACGCCGACACCGACTTGGTGATGTCGCCCTGCTGCACTGCCTCGGTGCGGTAGGGATCCTTCGGCTCCTTGGTCTTCAGCAGCTGCCAGGCCGCGAAGCCGGCGAGCAGAATCGCCGCAGCGGCGAGGACGTAGATGACCGGGCGCGGAAGCGACGCGCGACGACGGGGCTTGGCGGTGTTCAGGCTCATGGCGTCCGGGTTAGTGGTTCTGGCTTGAATGCAGCCTGAACGCGGTAGTCGGGTCAGGTTGCAGTCAGATTTCAGAGATCGGCGTCATGGTTTCGGCGGCGGGCCGTCGGCGAACTCGAACACCCGCTGCGCGAAGGTCTTCGGCAGGTCGATCAGGGCGAGACGGCCATCGCCGTTCTCGTCCAGCAGGCGGTAGCGCCGGATCGCGGCGGCCTCGGCTTCGGCACGGGTCACCTTGTGATCAAGGTCGGCGTCGGCGCCGCGCACCGGGTGAGGCTCGTTCAGCAGCCCGTACTGCGCCGCGCCCTGGCGCTGGGCGGTGCGGTCGCGCTCCATCCCCTTGCGTGTCAGTGGCGCGCGGCCCCACATCGCATCGCTCCGGCTCCAGGGCATCCAGCCCGAGCCGCCTGAGCGCTTGGGGACGTCGGGACGGCGCATGACGCCGTTGATCTCAGGCGCGATGTTCTTTTCGTAGTCGCTGCTCTCGAAGCCATCGACCTTTCCGTCCTTGTCGGTGTCGAGGGTCTCGAAGAAGGCCAGCGAGTCGGCGACGAATTCCGCCTGGGTCAGGGTGCCGTCGGCGTTTTTGTCGGCGCGGGCGAACCAGGCGGCGACGGGATAGGGCTGGCCGACCTCGGCGCGGAACGGCTCGCCAGCGGGGCTGATGAAGATCAGCTGCGGCGGCGCGGAGTAAGGGCGGTCGACGTCCAGTTCCGGCGGGGCCGTCATCTCGACCGGCGCGGTCTCCGGGGCCGTGGAGATGGCGGGCTGGGCCAGCGCTGGGCCGGCGGCGAGGAGGGCAAACAGGGCGAGAACGCGAACGGTCATGGAGCTTCCAGGATGCGGGCCGGACAGTAGGGCAGGCGTCGCGAGCGGCGTCTAGAGCGGCAGCGACACCCGCGCTGTCAGCCCGCCACCGGGACGGTTGCCCAAGGTGACGTCGCCGCCGTGCGCCCGGGCGATCGAGCGCACCACGGCCAGGCCCAGGCCGGCGCCGCCGGTCTCGCGGCTGCGCGACGGCTCGCGGCGATAGAAGGGCTCGAACACCCGCTCCATCTCCTCGAGCGGTATGCCGGGACCGTCGTCATCTATCTCGATTACCGCGCAGCCGTCCTCGGCGAAGACCCGGCCGCGGGCGCGTTCGCCGTACTTGAGGGCGTTTTCGACCAGGTTGGTCACCAGCCGCCGGAGGGCCAGCGAGTCGCCCTCGATGATCAGCTTGTCGGACGGCTGCGCCGCCGCGTCGGCACCGGTTTCGGCGGCCTCGTCGAGAACGCTCTCGACCAGGGACGACAGCTCCAGCTTCTCCCGGGTTCCGGCGCGGCTGGTGTCGCGCACGAAGCCCAGGGTCGAGGCGATCATCGCTTCCATCTGATCGATGTCTGCCGCCAGCTTGGCGCGGATCTCTTCCGGCGCGGCCTCGATGCGGAAGCGCAGGCGGGTGAGGGGCGTGCGCAGGTCGTGGGCGATGGCGCCGACCATGGCGGTGCGATCGTCGACGTAGCGCCGCAGCCGCTCCTGCATCTGGTTGAAGGCTTCGGCGGCGGCCATCACCTCGCTGGAGCCCGTCACCTCCAGCGGCGGGGCGCGGGGGTCGCGGCCGAGCCGCTCGGCGGCCTGAGCGAACACCGCGATCGGCGCCGACAGCCGGCGCGCGAACAGCCAGGCTAGCGGCGAGATCGCCAGGGCCGACAGCAGCAGGGTCAGCAGGATATGGCCCTGCCAGGATTCCAGCCGGAAGCTCGGCTTGGGCTGGGCGATCAACCAGCGGCCGTCGGGCTGGCGCACGCCGATTTCGAATGGGGCAAAGATCACCCGCTCGTCGCGGACGGCCTTAAAGCGGCGCCCGGGGCCCTCGGGCATGCGTTCGCGGAAATCCGGCGGCGGCGCGCCGGGAGCGATATGCATGATCCGCCGACCGCCTTCGCGTCCCGCGTCCCGTTCGGACTGCATGGTCTGGATGAACATCCGCCGTGGACCCTGGGTCTCGATCAGGATGTCGGACGCCTCGACGCTCAGGTCGCGGGCAAGGTGTTCGCGGAAGTCCTCGCGCCAGCGGCCCTTGCGCACCAGCGGCCGCTCTTCGGGTGGACGCGACCTGACCTTGACAATCAGCGGCCGCCCCTCGGCGACCGCCGTCACGCCCGGGCTGCGCAGCGCCTTGGCGATCTCCGACAGGCGATAGATCTCGGGCGGCGGCGGCGGCAGGGAAAAGATCACCGCCGTCGAGACGGCGTGGGCGGCCACCAGGCTGACCACCACCAGGGCCAGCACCTGGACGAACAACGGCGCGCCGCCCCCGAACGGCCTCGGCAGCTTCATGACTGGCGAGTGACCTTGGGCGAGAACATGTAGCCCTCGTTGCGGATGGTGCGGATGATCTCGGCGCCGCTGCCGTCCTCGAGCTTCTTGCGCAGGCGGCTGATCTGGACGTCGATGGCGCGGTCGTAGGCCTCGGTGTCCGGGCCACGGGCCATGTCCAGCAGCTGGTCGCGGGTCAGCACCCGCTGCGGCCGCTCGACGAAGGCGCGCAGCAGCGAGAACTCGCCGCTCGACAGGTTGACGATCACGCCCTGCGGCGAGCGCAGCTCGCGGCGGACCAGGTCCAGACGCCAGCCGGAGAACTCGCAGGATGCGCCGACGCCGTCCTCGCTCGAGCGCGGCTCCTGACGCCGGCGCAGCACCGCGCGGACGCGGGCCAGCAGCTCGCGCGGATTGCAGGGCTTGGGCAGGTAGTCGTCGGCGCCCAGCTCGAGGCCGACGATACGGTCGGTGTCCTCGCCCATGGCCGACAGCATGACGATGCCGGGGCCGCCGGGCTGGCCGGCCAGGCGGCGGCAGATCGACAGGCCATCTTCGCCGGGCATCATCACATCGAGCACGATCAGGTCGACCGGCCCGCGCTGCAGGACCAGCTCCATGCTGCGGGCGTCGGACGCCTCGTCGACGCGGTAGCCGTGGCGGCCGAGGAATTCGGAAATGGCGTCGCGGATCCCGGGATCGTCATCGACGATCAGGATACGGGCGCCGGGCTCTTCGGCGGCGGGCGCGGATCGTTCCATCACAAGCTCCATGCCCCAGTCATGACAAACGCACGTGGCGCCGGCATTTCAGCGCTGCAACACGGCCCCGGCGCGATGTCACAGGTAGCGCTTCGGCACGCCTTCGGGCTCGGGGATGGGCGCGGCGTCGGTGTTCATGCCGACGATGACGTCGGCCACGAACGGGTTGGTCTTGCGCTCGGCGCCGAAGGTGCTCATCGGGCCGTGACCGGGCACGAAGGCGACGTGTGCGCCCAGCGGCCACAGCTTGCGGGTGATCGAGTCGATCAGCTGGTCATAGTTCCCTTTCGGGAAGTCGGTGCGGCCGATCGAACCCTTGAACAACACGTCTCCCACCTGTGCGAAGCCGGACTCGCGATGGAAGAAGATCACGTGGCCGGGCGTGTGGCCCGGGCAGTGGATGACCTCGAACTGCGTCTCGCCCAGGGTCACCACGTCGCCGTCGCCCAGCCAGCGGTCGGGGGTGAAGCTCTGGGCGTCAGGAATGCCGTAGCGGGCGCCGCTCTGCGGAATCTCGTCGATCCAGAACTGGTCGTCGGGGTGCGGCCCCTCGATCGGAACGCCTGTCAGCGCCTTCATCGCGGCGGTCCCGCCGGCGTGGTCGAGGTGACCGTGGGTGATCCAGATTTTCTCGAGTGTCAGGCCGTATTGCTTCAGCGCCTGCATCAGTTTGGGCACTTCGCCGCCGGGATCGATGACCGCGGCCTTCTTCGTCTTCGTGCACCAGACGATCGTGCAGTTCTGCTGCAGCGGCGTCACTGGAGCCAGAATGGCGCGGATCGGCGGTTCGGGCTTGTCGGTCGCGGGCATGCTCATGTCCCTATGATCGGTGTTCGGGCGGGCGGAATAAAGGGGGCGTGACAACGAAGAAGGCCCGGGATTGCTCCCGGGCCTTTTCCGTCTCGTATTCGAAGCCTGACTAGTCCGGCTTGTTGCTGTCGCCCACGCCGTGCAGCAGGGCTTCCTGCGGGCTCGGGCCGGGGCCGTCGTCGTCGATCTGCGGCAAGCCGTGGCCAAGCCGCGAGTTGCGATAGCCGTAGCCGATGTAGATCAGCGCGCCGAGGCTGAAGTAGCCGCCCAGCAGGATGGCCGGGATCGGATCGCCCGAGGTCGCCTTGACGATGATGTCCTCGATCAGCGGCCCGGTCATGATCAGGGCGAAGAAGATGCCGAGCACCGGCACCGGGCCGATCCAGACCTTCGGCCCCTTCTTGACGACCGCCATCACCAGCAGCGTCAGCAGCACCACGCCGGCGATGATCGCGCCGGTGTTGGTCCAGGTCGACTGCAGCAGGAAGCGGAAGAAGCCGAGGAAGGCGAAGACCACGATGGCCGCCACGATCACCATCACCGGCTGGCTGACGAAGCCGCCGCCGAGCGGGATGCGGAACGGACGCTCGAGACCGGCCTGGCTGGTGCGCAGGTACATCACGCTCAGGCAGACGATGCCGAAGGCCGTGGCGGTGCCGAGGCTGACCAGGTCGCCGAGGATTTCGATCGGCAGGAAGGCCGCGGCCACGGCGATGATGATGCCGAGCACGATGGTGCCGATCCAGGGCGTGCGGAACTTGTCGTGCAGCTTGGCGAAGAACTGCGGCAGCAGGCCATCGCGGGCCATGGCGTAGAACACGCGGGTCTGGCCGTAGGTCAGGATCAGCATCACCGACGACAGGCCGGCGACGGCGCCGACCTTGATCAGGATCGAGAACCAGTCGGTGCCCATGCGGTCGACGGCCAGGGCGATCGGGGCGGGGACGCCCAGTTCGCGGAAGTCGACGATGCCGGTCAGGACCAGGGCGATCATCATGTAGAGGATGGTGCAGGCGATCAGGCTGCCGAGGATGCCGAACGGGATGTCCTTCTGCGGGTTCTTCGCTTCGGCCGCGGCCGTCGAAACGGCCTCGAAGCCGACGTAGGCGAAGAAGATCACCGACGCCGCGCGGAAGATGCCGGGCATGCCGTATTTGAAGCCGCCCTCGTTCTCCGGAATGAACGGCGTCCAGTTGTCCACCGCCTGGGGCTGGTGGTTGAAGATGAACATCGCGCCGACGCCGACAAACAGCAGCAGCACGCCGACCTTGATGAAGACGATGATGTTGTTGACGTTGGCCGACTCCGAGATGCCGACGACCAGCAGCGCGGTCACCGCCAGGATGCCCAGGGCTCCGAGGAGGTTGGCGCCGCCGCCGGTGACGAAGGTCAGGCCGCCTTCACCCTGAACGGCCTGGACGAACGAGGTCGTCCATTCCCCGGGGATGACCAGCCCGAAGTTGCCGAGCAGGCTGACAACGTTGCCGGACCAGCCGGCGGCCACGGTCGAGGCCGCGACGCCGTATTCGAGCACCAGCAGCCAGCCCATCACCCAGGCGAACAGCTCGCCCAGCGTGGTGTAGCTGTAGGTGTAGGCCGAGCCGGCGACGGGCATCGTCGACGCCAGTTCCGCATAGCAGAGACCGGCGAAGACACAGGCGAAGAAGGCGACGACGAAGGACAACACGACGGCGGGACCGGCGAAGTTGGCCGCGGCGTTACCGGTCATCACATAGATGCCGGCGCCGATGATGCAGCCGATGCCCAGGAACAGCAGGTTCCATTTGCCCAGCGAGCGTTTGAGGTGGTGCTGCGCGGACTCGCGCTGCACCTGTTCCACGGATTTCTTGACGAAAAGACGGTTTCCGCGAGGCGCGGAGTCAGTTGCGGACATTACGTCTCGCTCCCCCTGAAAGCCGGCGACCCCCGCCGGCGCAATTGCGGCGACGTTAGCAGCAACGTCGCGTCACGCAACGGCTTCCGGTGACGTGGGTCTTCCGACGCACTAGGACTGCCCGGAATGCTGCCGATCGAGGAAATCCTGCCCCTGCTGGGGGCGACGCTCCGGGAGAGCGTCAACGCCGTGCTCGTCGCCCCCCCGGGTGCGGGCAAGACAACCGGCGTTCCCTTGGCGCTCAAGGACGAGCCGTGGGTGCAGGGGCGAAAACTGATCGTCCTCGAGCCACGCCGTCTCGCCGCCCGCGCCGCCGCGACGCGGATGGCCAAGACGCTCGGTGAAAGCGTCGGCGAAACCGTGGGTTATCGGGTGCGGCTGGAGTCCAAAATCTCCGCCAGGACCCGAATCGAGGTGGTCACCGAGGGCGTCTTCAGCCGGATGATCCAGGACGACCCGGCGCTGGATGGTGTCGCCGGGGTGCTGTTCGACGAGTTCCATGAGCGCAGCCTCGACGCCGACCTCGGCCTGGCCCTGGCGGTCGACAGTCAGCGCCTGCTGCGCGACGACCTGCGCCTGCTGGTGATGTCGGCCACCCTCGACGGAGCGGCGGTGGCCCGGCTGCTCGGCGACGCGCCGGTGATCGAGAGCCAGGGCAGGGCGTTTCCGGTCGAGACCCGCTACCTCGGCCGCGACCCCGCCAAACGCCTGGACGAACAGGTCGCCCGCGCCGTCGAGAAGGCGCTGGCGGAGGAAACCGGCAGCATCCTCGTCTTCCTGCCGGGACAGGGCGAGATCCTGCGCACCCGCGACCGGCTGGCCGAGCGGATGCGGCGCAGCGACGTCGATCTGGCGCCGCTTTACGGGGCCATGGACGCCCGGGATCAGGACCTGGCCATCTCCGCCTCGCCGCCCGGCCGCCGCAAGGTCGTGCTGGCGACCTCGATCGCCGAGACCAGCCTGACCATCGAGGGCGTCCGCGTCGTCATTGACGCCGGCCAGGCGCGCGTGCCGCGCTTCGATCCCGCCAGCGGCCTGACCCGGCTGGAGACGGTGCGGGTTTCCCGCGCCGCAGCCGACCAGCGTCGCGGCCGCGCCGGGCGTATCGAGCCGGGCGTCTGCTACCGCCTGTGGGACGAGGCCGAGACGCGGGCGCTGACGCCGTTCGCGCGGCCTGAGATCCTGGAGACCGACCTGTCGGGGCTGGCGCTGGACCTGGCCCGCTGGGGCGCCCGCGACGCCACGGAGTTGGCCTTCCTCGACCCGCCGCCCACCGCCGCCTTCGCCGAGGCGCGGTCGCTGCTGACGCGGTTGCAGGCGCTGGACGGGCAGGGCGCGCTGACCACGCATGGTAAAGCGTTGGCGAACCTGCCGCTGCCGCCGAGGCTGGCGCATATGGTCGTGCGAGGCGCGGCGGGGGGGCAGGCGTTGCTGGCGGCGAAGATCGCGGCGCTGCTGACCGAGCGCGGCCTGGACGGGCGCGACGGGCATCTCGGGCACCGGCTCGAGGCGTTCGACCGCGACCGCTCGCACCGGGCCAACGACGCCCGCAAGCTGGCCGAGCGCTGGGCCCGCGCCGCTGGTTCGCCGCCGAAGCAGCCGCCGCTCGACGAGGCGCTGCTGCTGGCCGAAGCCTTCCCGGAACGAGTGGCGAAGGCGAGGGGCTCGTCCGGCGAGTTCCAGCTGGCCACCGGCCGGGGCGCCCATGTCGAGCCGACAGACGTGCTGGCCCGGGAGAAGTGGATCGCCATAGGCGAGCTCGGCGGCGGCGCGGCGCGCGACCGCATCCTGCTGGCGGCCCCGCTCGACGAAGCGGCCCTGCGCGAGGCCTTCGCCGACCGGCTGGTGGTCGAGGAGCGGCTGCAGGTCGAGGCCGACGGCAAGGTGCGCGGTCGCCGGCTGCTGAAACTCGACCGGCTCACTGTTGAGGACCGTCTGATCGAGAAGCCCGACGCCGGGATGGTCGCCCGCGCCCTGGCCGACAAGGTCCGCCGCGAGGGGCTGTTCGCGTTGCCGCTCGGCGACCGGGCGCGGTCTCTGATCACACGGCTCGGGTTCCTGCATGCGAGTCGCCCTGATGTCTGGCCCGATCTGTCGGAGCCCGTGCTCATGGCGCGGCTGGACGACTGGCTGGAGCCGATGCTGCCCGGCAAACGGTCGCTCGCCGATCTCTCCGACGACGCCCTGGCCGACGCGCTGCGCACCCTGCTGCCGTGGGAGTTGCAGCAGAAGCTCGAGGCCGAAGCGCCCGGCCGCTGGGAGGCGCCGACCGGTTCCCGCTTCCGCATCGACTACGGCGCCGAGGGCGGGCCGCGTGTCGAGGCGCGCGTGATGGAGCTGTACGGCCTGTCGGAACACCCGAAGGCCGCCAGCGTGCCGCTGACCCTGGCGCTGCTGTCGCCGGGCCACAAGCCGATCCAGATCACCAGGGACCTGCCGGGCTTCTGGCGCGGTTCATGGAAAGAAGTGCGCACCGAGATGAAGGGCCGCTATCCCCGACATGTCTGGCCGGAAGAGCCCTGGCTGGCTCAGGCCACGACCCGCGCCAAGCCGAGAGGAACGTGACATGCAGCTAATCAGCCTCCCGGTCTCGCCGTTCGCCGCGCGGGTCCGCATCGCCGCCTACGCCAAGGGTCTGGACCTGGACATTGTCCCGCCGCCCGCCGGCTGGCCGAACAACGCTCAGTACCGGGACATCAGTCCCATGGGACGCGTTCCAGCGCTCATCCTCGAGGACGGGGAGGTGATCTGGGAGTCGGCGGTGATCCTCGAGACGCTCGAGGAAATGTTCCCGGACGCGAAGCCGCTGCTGCCCCGCGAGGTGCTCGGCCGGGCCAGGGCGCGGCTGCTGGTGCGGCACGCCGACCTCTACCTCATGCCGCCGATGACGGCGCTTGCCGCCCGGCCGGAGGGCCATGAGGCGCGGCGGCTGGTCGAGCAACTGGTCGATGGCCTGACGGTGCTGGATCGTTTGCTCGACGGCGGGACCTATGCTGTCGGCGATGCGCTGACCTTTGCCGACTGCGCCCTGGTCCCGGCGCTGTTTGCTGCCCAGGTCACGGGCGAGCGGCTGGACATCGGCCTGATCGAAGGCGTTCCGACCGTCGCCGCCTATGCGGACGCGGTCAGGCATGACCGCGACGTAACGCGTGTCCTCGGTGAGATGGAGGACGGCCTGACCCGGCTGGCGGCATCACCGCCTCGGTGACCCAGCAGCAGACCGGCGATCCAAACCACAGCGTCTTCGAGGTGCTGATGAGCAGTGGCGTCGCGTAAACGCGAGGCCGCGACCACTGCCAACGCCCGTCCGAAATCAGCAAAACGTCGGCATGAGCAACGTTTGCAAACGGGGCTCGTTGTCCTTGCTCATGGAGAGCAAGAACATGGTCGATAAAAATCGAGTATCCGGTGCGGCCGACAAGGCCAAGGGCGCTGTCAAAAGCGCCGTCGGCAAGGCTACCGGCGACGAAAAGCTGAAGGCCGAGGGCGCAGCCGACACCGCCAAGGGCAAGGTCAAAAGCGCTGTCGGCGGCGCCGCCGACGCGGTGCGCGACGCGGCCAAGCCGAAGTCTAAGAAAGCCTGACGCGTTCTTGGCGTATCAAAGACTACAGACCAAGCCGCTGACGCCAACGCGTCAGCGGCTTGTTTCGTGACGGGGCGGTACTCCTAATCCCCCGCCGCGTAGATCATGATCCCCGTCGCCACCGACAGGTTCAGGCTGTCGGCCCGTCCGCGCATGGGGATCTTGACGTTGACGTCGCACAGCCCGGCCATTTCCGGCGGCAGGCCGGCCTGTTCGTTGCCCATCAGGATCATGGTCGGGGCCTCGTAGGCGGCGGTGCGGTGGTCGGTCTTCGCGGTCAGCAAGGTTCCGACCACAGACCCCGGCCAGCGCTCGCGCCAGGCGATGAATTCCTCTTCGGTCGCCTTGACGATCGGCAGGGCGAAGATCGAGCCCATGGTCGCCCGGACGGCTTCCACGGAGTAGGGGTCGCAGCAGTCGCCGACCAGGATCACACCGCCGCAGCCGGCCGCGTCGGCGGTGCGGATGATGGTGCCGAGGTTGCCGGGATCGCGGACCTTGTGCAGCGCCACCCAGACCTTGGCGGCGTGTGGCGTCAGCATGACCAGCGGCTCGTAGACCTGTTCGAACACCGCCAGCACCGCTTGCGGATTGTCGCGGCGAGCGATCTTCTCGAGGATCTCGCGATTGACCTCCAGGACCAGGCCCCGGGAGTCGTAGGTGGCCTCGACGGCCTTCTTCAGCAGCGGATGCTCGGCGGCGTCGCGGCCGTAGAGCAGGATCTTCGGCGCATGGCCGAGCTCGATCGCCTCGGTGACGATCTTCAGCCCCTCGGCGAGAAACTGGCCGCTTTCCTCGCGCGCCTTGCGCATGTGCAGGGCCTTCACGGCCTTGACGATAGGGTTGGTGTGGGACGTGACGACCCGGCTCATGACGCCCACCGTGCGAAGAAGGAGAGGCCGACCTGGCGATCGCCGGCCTGTTCGACAAGCGCCAGCTCGCCCCAGTCTATGGTCCCGGGTCGGTAGACCGCCTCGGCCACCAGTCCCGCCATCGAGGCGCCGGAGATACGGGCGGCGTAGGCGTTGAGGATCAGGAACGAGGCGTCGTCGCTCAGAAGTCCGCCGCAGAGATGGACCATCTCGGGCAGATCCTCGAACAGCCGCCAGACCTCGCCGTCCGGCCCGCGCCCGAACTTGGGCGGGTCGAGGATGATGCCGTCGTAGCGGCTGCCGCGTCGGTCCTCCCGCTGGATGAACTTGCGCGCGTCCTCGACGATCCAGCGGACGTTGTCGATGCCGGACAGGGCGGCGTTCTCGCGGGCCCGGCTAACGGACTGCTTGGACGCGTCGACATGGGTGACCTGCGCGCCGGCGGCCGCCGCGACGAGACTGGCGACGCCGGTGTAGCCGAACAGGTTGAGGATCTTCAGCGGCCGGCCGGCCGCACGCTGGCGGGCGTCGAGCCACTCCCAGTTGGCCGCCTGCTCCGGGAAGAAGGCGAGGTGGCGGAAGTTGGTGAAGCGGCCATGGAAGCGGACGTCGCCCCAGCCCAGCTCCCAGCTCTCGACCGGCTTGCCCTTGAAGCGCCAGCGGCCGGCCTCGTCCTCGTCGGTCGGGTCGAAGACCGCGTCGGCGGCGTCCCATTCGGCGGCGCTGAGGCGCGGCTTCCACAGGCACTGCGGCTCGGGCCGGACGACGCGATAGGGGCCGTAACGCTCAAGCTTGCGACCGTCGCCGCTGTCGATCAGCGCGTAGTCGGTCCAGCCGGTGGTGCGCATCAGCGCGGGTGTCTTGGCGATGGTCGGCCCGGTCATGGTCGGGCGATACCGGCTCAGGCCCCGGCCTGTCCAGTCCGAGGCGCGTGAGGAGTCTTGTCCCAGCGGTAGGGTGACCGGATCAACTGGTACAGCGCATGGGCCGCCGCCAGTGAATGCAACGGCCAGTAGAAGGGCATCGCGAGCAGGTTCAGCGGCGTCAGCGGACGTCCCGCGCGGCGCGATCCGGTCACCGCCGCCGCCGCCGCGCAGGCCCAGCCCGCCGCCAGCAACGCCGCGTCGGCCCCGGCGATCCAGGCTTCGCCGTCGACCAGTCCGAGCACGATGGCCGTCGCGGTCCAGGCCAGCAGCGGCGCATGTCCGAAGGCCGAGGCGATGGCGACGCCCAGGGTGACCGCGAAGCCGGCCATGACTCCGGTGCGCCAGTGCGGCGGCTGACGGGCCTGGACGCCGAAGGTCTGCATGTAGCCTTTCACCCACCGCGCCCGCTGCGGCAGCCATTCGGACATCGTCGCCGGCGGCGCCTCCAGGGTCGGGGTCGTCAGTACGCCCAGCTCGTAACCTTCGGCTGCCAGCCGGAAGCCGAGGTCGGCGTCTTCGGTGACGTTCCAGGCGTCCCAGCCGCCCAAGGCTCGCAGCGGTCCGATGCGGAAGTGGTTGCTGGTGCCGCCGAGCGGAAACGGCAGGCCAAGTCTCGCGAGCAGCGGCAGGACGGCCTCGAACTGGATGGCGTACTCCAGTCCGAATTGGCCCGGCAGGAAACGGCGGTCGTGATCGATGCGCAGCGGCGCCTGCAGGCAGGCCAGGCGCGGGCTGCCGGTCGCGAACCGCGCCGCCGCCTCGCGCAGCTGCCCAGGTCCGGGGCGGTCTTCGGCGTCGTAGATGGTCAGCAGATCGCCGGTGGCCCGCTCCAGCGCCACGTTGCAGGCGCGCGGCTTGGTCCGCGGGGCGGCGGGCGGGGCGGCCAGCACCTGGATGAAGGTCGGCAGCGGTAGGTCGGCCAGCGCGTTCCAGGTGTCCGCGTCATCGGCCTCCAGCACGATCAGCACCTGCAGCCGGTCGCGCGGATAATCGATCTGCTCCAACGCCCGCACCAGCTGAGCGGCGACCTCGGCCTCGCGGTACATTGGCGCGATGATGCTGTAGCGGGGCAGCGCGTCGTCGGGCAGCGGCGCCACCGGCGTGCGGTCCGGCGGGGTGAGGGCGGCGGCCAGCCGTGTCAGCGCCGCCAGGCTGAACAACGCGAACAGCACCGGATGCAGCAGCGCATGGGTCAGGGTCGGCGCGAGCACGATCCCGACAGTTGGTAGGCCCAGGCCAAGGACGATCGCCGTCCATTGCGCGGGGCCCGGTCGTCGCGCGGCGCCCCGGGTCCAGATGACGTCGGATTCGCCCGCCAGCCGAGGCCTCGGCCGCTCCAGGCGTGGTGCGGGCAGTCGCCCTCTGCGAAGCTCCGTGCCCCGATCTTCCCGCGCCATGCCGCGTCCCCGCGCTGTCCCCGGATGGGAATCACGCTGAGCGGGCTGAACACGTCAAGAGGGAATTAACAATTACGCAACTATTGCGCGCATTCCAAGCGACGGAGGCCGCTTGCGGGTCCCAGGTGATTGCCGTTTAGTGTCCGTCGGGGAACGCCAGGGGAGATATACGAGTCGTGACAACGACCTTGAAGAAACCGCTGCGCTCCGCGCGAAAGCCCAAGGGCGACGGCCACATGCGGCGGGGGGAAATCCTGCAGGCGGCCGAACGCATCTTTATCGCCGAAGGCTATCAGGGCGCGACCATCCGCAAGATCGCGGACGAGGTCGGCGTGTCGTCCACCGCCCTCTACATGCACTTCCGCGACAAGGACGAAATTCTGCTCGAGATCTGCGACGGCGCGATCGAGAGCCTGCTGTCCATCAATGTCGAGATCTCCGCCCAGCCGATCGACGCGGTGGCGCGGGTGCGGCTCATGCTCGACGCCTACATGATGTTCGCGCTGGAAAACCCCAACGCCTACCAGCTGGTCTTCTGTGGCCCCGCGGGCGTGCTCAGCGAGGTCAAGCAGCAGCAGACCCAGGCCCTCGGCGATCGCTGCTACGACCGCTTCGTCAGCGTGGTGCGCGAGATCGGCGCCTCGGGGCGCCTGCGCACCGGCACCGTCGACAGCGCGGCTCAGTCGATGTGGGCGGCCTGTCATGGTCTCGTGGCGCTGCTGCTGACCAAGTCGACCTTCGCCTGGGCGCCGACCGAAGAGCTGCGCAAGGTGATGCTCGACGGCCTTCTCCACGGCCTCGTCACGGACTGACCGGATGACCGCGGCGCTTCGTTTCGCCGCCGCCCTCGCGGCGGGGCTGGCGCTTGCCGCAGAGGCTGTCGCGGCGCCGCGGGTGATGTCGCTGGACAGCTGCGCCGACCAGTATGTGATCGCGCTCAGCCCCCGCGAGGCTATCATCGGCGTTTCCGGCCGGGCCGATGACCGCGACTCCTACCTGCGTGACAAGGCCAGGGGCCTGCCGGTGCGCCGCGCGACCACCGAGACAGTGCTGGCCTTGAAGCCCGATGTGGTGGTTCGCTACTGGGGCGGCGACGCCCGTATCGACGACGCACTGACCCGGCGCGGGATCAGGACGGTGCGCATCGCGGACGCCAGCGATTTCGACACGGTGCGCGGTAACGTCCGCGCGGTCGCGACGGCGCTGGACCGGACGGCGGCGGGAGAGGCGCTGATCGCCGACATGGACGCCCGGCTGGCGCGGTCGAAGGGGGCCTGGGGCGGGCGCAAGGCGCTGTACTTCACCCCGACCGGCTACACCTCCGGCGGCGGCACCCTGATGGACGCGATGCTGCGGGCGGCGGGGCTGACCAATCTGGTCACCGGCGCGGCTTGGGCGCCGATCCCGCTGGAAAGCCTGGTGCGCGAGACGCCGTCGGCCTTCGTGCTCGGCTTCTTCGACGACTACGCCACCGCCATGACCCGCTGGGGCCCCGGCCGCCACGCGGCGCTGCGCAAACGGCTTCAGGGCCGCACCGTGGCCTCGCTGCCCGGTGGCATGATCGGCTGCCCGGGCTGGTTTATCGGCGAGGGGGTGGAGACCATCGCCCAAGCCGCCCCCAAGGCCGCGCCCCGATGAGCGGCCGTCGCGGACTGCTGATCCTCACCGGCCTGCTGATTCTGGTCCTGGTCCTCGGCGTCTTGGTCGGCGAGACCGCGCTTCAGCCGAGGGAGTACCTGTCGGCCTTCACCGACCCGGCCGGACCGGCGGGCGAGATCCTGTGGACGCTGCGGGCGCCGCGCGCCGTGGTCGCCGCGCTGGTCGGCGCCGGCCTCGGCCTCGCCGGCGCGGCGCTGCAGGGCCTGTTGCGCAACCCGCTGGCGGACCCCGGCGTGCTCGGCGTTTCGGCCAGCGCGGGGCTCGGCGCCGGCGTCGCCATCGCTCTGGGCCTCGCCGCCATCCCGTTCGCCATCGAGGGCGCGGCGTTGTTCGGGGCGCTGGTCTCCGGCGCGCTGGTGGTCTTCCTGGCCGCCCGGTTTCGGGAGCCAGAGGCGCTGATCCTGCTGGGCGTCTCGATCTCGGCCTTCGCCGGAGCCCTGACTTCGTTGATCTACAATTTCGCCGCCTCGCCGATCATGGCGACGGAGGTGCTGTCCTGGATGCTGGGCTCGGTCGCCAACCGCGACTGGCCCGACGTCGCCCGGCTGATTCCGCCGCTGGTCGTCGGCGCGGCGATGGTGGCCTGGTCGGCCCGAGGGCTGACCATGCTGACGCTGGGCGAGGAGACCGCCGCCCTGTCCGGCCTGCCGATGGCGCGGCTGCGCGCGGCGGCCGTCGGCGGCGCGGCGCTGTTGGCCGGCGCCGCCGTGGCTTCGGCCGGCGTCATCGGCTTCGTCGGCCTCGCCGCGCCGCATCTGGTCCGCAGAGGCGCCGGCGACGATCCCGGCCGCACCTTGCTGCCGTCGGCGTTGGCCGGGGCGGGCCTGCTGGTGCTGGCGGACCTGGCCTCGCGGGTGATCCCGACCGAGCAGGAGCTGAAACTGGGCGTCGTCACCGCCCTGTTCGGCGCGCCGCTTTTCGCGCTGGTCGCCTGGCGCGCCTCGCGGAGCTGGCGGCGATGAGCACGGTCTGGGACATCGCCGGCCTGGTTGTTCGCCAGGGCGACCGCACCGCCGTGGACGGCGCCGGCCTGACGGCCCGGCCGGGTGAGGTGCTGGGCGTGCTTGGCCCCAACGGCTCGGGCAAGACCACGCTGCTGCGAGCGGGACTGGGGTTGCTGAAGGCGCAGACGGGAACGGCGACGCTGGGCGGGAAGTCCGTTGCGGCCCTGTCCGAGGCCGAGCGCGCCCGGCTGGCCGGCTATCTGCCGCAGGAGCGCCGTGTGGGCTGGAACCTGGCCTCGCTGGAGATCGCCGCGCTCGGCGCGCCCGACCTGCCGCCGGCCAGGGCGCGGCAGATCGCGGCCGACTGTCTGGCACGGGTCGGGATGAGCGGGTTCGAGCCGCGCGGGGTGCTCGACATGTCGGGCGGCGAGCGGGCGAGGGTGCTGCTGGCGCGGCTGCTGGCGACGCGCGCGCCGCTGCTCGTCGCCGACGAACCGGCGGCCGGCCTTGACCCGGACGCCCAGCTGCTGACGCTGGACCTGCTGCGCGAGGAGGCGGCGCGTGGCGCGGCCGTGGTCGTCACCCTGCACGACCTGACGCTGGCCGCGCGCAGCTGTGACCGGCTGGTGGTGCTGAACCGGGGCAAGGTCGCCGCCGAGGGCAAGCCGCTGGAAGCGCTGACGCCCGAAGTGCTGCGTGACGTCTTCGGCCTCGATGGCCGTCTGGCCGAGGTGGACGGGGAGCTGGTCCTCGCCGCGCGGCGGGCGTCAGCCTAGCGGCGCGTAATGGATGTAGCAGGTGTCGCCAAACTGGCGGCCGTCATCGAACTGCACCGAGTTTCCGGCCTTCTGGTCGATCCAGAAGTACTGGCCTGACGGGCTCCTGGGGCCATGGCGCTTGACCAGCTCGGCCTTGAGCGCGTCGCACTGGGTCTTGTCCTTGAGCAGCGTGCGCACCAGCGTCAGCGTGCCGCCCTTCTTGAAGTAGAACTGAATGTCATAGGCCCGGCCGCCGGCCTTGTGTTCGCCGCGGACGAGAAACTGCTGCAGGCCGATGTCGTCGCCGTAGTTGCGAGGCTGGGCCACGGCCTTACCACTCGAGGCGGCGACGACCTGGTCAGGGGTCATCAGCCACTGGCTGTATTCCCAGTGCGCCGCGGCGGTCGAGGGCAGGACGATGGCAACTATGGCCAGCACGGTCGCTGCGGGCGGGAGAAGCGGTTTCATCATCGGCTCGCCCCTCAGAACCGGCTGTAGGACAGGTAGCAGGGCATGCTGATCATGCCCTTGTAGCTGTGGGAGAAGAACACCGTGTCGCCGCTGGCGGGATCGACCCACTCGCCGTGATATTGGTTCTTCGAGGCTCCGTAGCGCTTGGCCAGGTCGGCGCCGAGCGCGTCGCACTGGCCCTGATCGAGCATGTTGAGCCGCACTAGCCGCAGCCCGCGCCCGCCGTCGAGATCGAAGTAGAATTCGGCCATGAACCTGCGGCCTTCCCAGGTGAACGGACCACCGGAGGCGCGACGGTCGCTGTCCATCACCCGGTCGCCAGAACTGCCGGTCGCCGGCTTCACCTTGCCGCCTCCGGCCTCGATGACCTGCTCGGGCGACATGCCCCAGCGCGTAGGTGACCAGTCAGCGAACGCGGCCGAGGGCAGGGCGATGGCGGCGGTCAGCGCGGCCGCGGATAGCAGACCAGCGATCTTCATGGATTCCCCTCCAGACGATGACGCCATGCTGCCGCTGCTCGCGACGGCCCGCATCGTCCGAAAGGGTGGTCGTCTTCAGTGCATGGTGTCGGCGACGATCTCGAGCTTGTTGCCGTCCGGGTCGAACAGCACCGCGCCGTAGTAGTCCGGCGCGATGTCCGGATGCGGACCGGCGGCGCGGACCACCGTGGCTCCGGCGGCCAGCGCCGCGTCAAAGGCCGCGTCCACCGCCGCGCGGCTGCCGGCGGAGAAGGCGATGTGGGTTCCCATGCCGGCGACCTGGGCGCCGCTCACCGGGTAGAGGAAGAACTGCCGGCTGGCGCCGCCCGGGCCGTAGGCCAGCTCGACCTCGGTCGCCCAGCTGTTGGCGTGGCCCAGCGGGGCGAAGAAGGCGTCGTAGAAGCGGCGCGCGGCGGCGAGGTCACGGACCCCGACGGACAGGTGATCGAACATGGCAGCTCTCCCGGCTTGAACCCTGGAAGCCGATGTGGGGCGCGACCCGCGCCCCCGCAAGCGGTGCGGCTACTGGCCCGGCACGTAGGGTTGCGGCCCGGGCGAATAGGGCTGGGGACCGCTGGGGATCGTCGGTTTGGTCCCACGCTTGATCTCGCTGGCCAGGGTCAGGGGGGTCGAGCCCCCATTCAGCCGGGCGCGGTAGATCATCATCGTCTCGGTGGTCCGCATCACGTAGTTGCGGGTCTCCGAGAACGGGATGCACTCGATGAAGTTCAGCGGGTCGACGCCCTCGGCGCGCGGGTCGCCGCACTGGTTGATCCACTGCAGCGGGCGGCCGGGACCGGCGTTGTACCCAGCGGCGGCCATGATGTAGCTGCCGCCGAAGTTGTTGATCATGTCGCCGAGGTAGCGCGAGCCCAGCCGCATGTTCAGGGCGGACTCGTAGAGCCTCGAGGGATTGTAGCTTTCGCCGAGCTTGCGCGCGACCATCGCGCCGGTCGCCGGGAGCAGCTGCATCATCCCGCGTGCGTCGGCGCTGGAACGGGCGGTGGTGTCGAAGTTGCTCTCCTGCCGCGTGATCGACAGCACGAAGGCCGGCTCGGCGGCGCCGGGCACCGCTTCCACTGCCAGGATCGGGTAGCCGCGCTCGGGCAGGATCATGTTGCGCTGGGCGGCGGTGCGGACCACCCGCATGGCGGTGTCGGTCTCGCGATAGCCCCGGGCCAGATCGACCAGCAGAGCCGCCTCGGCCGCCGTCGGCACGGTGTCGTCGATGTGCAGCGCGAAGACCTTGAAGGTGTCGCGGTTGCCGCTCTCGACCAGGAGACGGGCCGCGCGGACCAGTTCGCGACCCTCGAAGCGGGCGCGGTCGGCCTGGGTGATCTCCGGGTCCTTGGGCAGGGTCAGCGTCTTCATGCCGGCCTTCTCCATGGCCAGCTGGCCGTAGAAGGTCGTGTAGAGCTCCGCGCCCTGGCGATAGAAGCCCTGCGCTCCGGCCGTGTCGCCCAGCGCCTCGGCCGCTCGGCCCTGCCAGTATAGGGCGCGGCTGCGGGTCAGGGGCGAGGTGCCGGCGTTGGCGAGGATGGCGAAGTGCTTGGCGGCGAGCTCCGGCTTGCGCAGGCGATCAAGGGCCATCCAGCCGGCGAAGAACTCCGCTTCCGAAGCCTCGACCCCGACGCTGGCGCCCGTATTGGCGGCGGCCCCGTAGGCGGCCTGGTAGTCGCCGGCCTGCATGGCGTCGACGGCCATGCGCTTGCGGTCTTCCTTCCAGGTCCGGGCGCCGGTTTCGTTGGTCGGCGCGGCCTTGAAGCCACGCGCCAGGCTGCGGACCGAGCTCTCGAGGCCCTGGCGGCGGAAGTAGGCGGCCTGTTCGTAGACCAGACCGGGGTCCTGACGCTGTTCGTGGGTCAGCGTGGCGACGATGTCGTTGGCGGTCCGGGAGTTGGCGCGGAAGCCCAGCCGCGCCTCGGCCACCTGGCGGTAGGGGCCGGTCAGGGTCGAGACATGCTCCCGCGCCGCCGGGCCCTGCGGGCCGTAGAGCAGGACGTCGGCGCGGCGCAGATGGTCCTCCTCGGTCAGGTACTGGCCGAAGCGGGCGCGCATGCTCGACTGCGGGGCCGTGTCGAACAGCTTCTCGCGCCACCAGCGGCGGACCAGATCGCGAGCTTCCGACGTCTTGCCGGTGGCCTGCAGGGCGCCGGCCAGGGCGAGGGCGCCGTCGACGGTTTCCGGCTCGGTCCCGCCGAACCAGGCGACGACGCGGTCGGGGGCCATGCCCGAGGTCTGCAGCAGCCGTTCGGCGGTCGCCTGGCGCTTGGCCTGCCGCGGCCAGCCGTTGAGGTCCCGCCGGGCGGCGTCGATCTCGAAGAAGCTCATTGATTCGGGAGACCGATCGGCCAGCGCCCACAGGGCGATCTTCTTGGCGATCGGATCCTGCATCGAATCCATCGCCATCCGGATCGCGCCCGCCGACGTGCCGGTGAGAGCGGCGCGCAGATTGGCCGAGTCGCTGTCGGACAGGGACTGGCGGTAGGCCGTCTGGGGCGTGGACACCATTTGCGGCGCGCCGACGCCCGAGGACTGCGCCCCAGCCGTGCTCGCCAGAACCGCGGTCAGCACCGCTCCGAACGCCATCTTCCGACCGACCAACGTCAAACTTCGTCTCCCGAGTGACTCAATACGTGCGGAGCTGTTGCGAACGCCCCGTGGGGGGACATATTGTCCGCGCCCATTCCATAGCCGCAAACAAAAGCGGCGACCTCACGGCCTTTTGCGACAGTCATGGTCCACATTCCCTTCCGGGGCGCGATTACCGCCCTGATCACTCCATTCGCCAACGGCGCGCTGGACGAGGCCGCTTTCGTGGCCCTGATCGAGCGCCAGATCGCCGGCGGCATCCACGGTCTGGTTCCCGCCGGCACCACCGGCGAGACCTCGACCCTGAGCCACGACGAGCACAAGCGGGTGGTCGAGCTGTGCGTGGAGACCGCCCGCGGCCGCGTGCCGGTGATCGCTGGCGCGGGGTCGAACTCGACCACCGAGGCCATCGACCTGTCGCGCCACGCCAAGATGGTCGGCGCCGACGCCGTGCTGGTCGTCGCGCCCTACTACAACAAGCCCAGCCAGGAGGGGCTGTATCGCCACTACGAGGCGATCAACGACGCGGTGCAGATCCCGATCGTCACCTACAACGTGCCCGGCCGCACGGTGGTCGACATCTCCAACGAGACGCTGGAGCGCCTGTCGAAGCTGCCGAACGTCGTCGGCATCAAGGACGCCACCGGCGACCTGACCCGGATCAGCATCCAGCGCCTGACCTGCGGCGACGAGTGGGTGCTGCTCTCGGGCGACGATCCGACGGGCCTCGGCTACATGGGCCACGGCGGCCACGGCGCCATCAGCGTGACCTCGAACGTCGCGCCGGAGGCGGTCGCCACCTTCTACAATGCCTGCATGAACCGCGACTGGGACACCGCCCTCTATTGGCAGGATCGGCTGATCCGGCTGCACAAGGCGCTGTTCCTCGACGCCTCGCCGGCGCCGACCAAGTTCGCCATGGCCCATCTGGGCCTGTGCTCGGACGAGGTCCGTTTGCCCATCGCGCCTTGCAATGACGCGGTGAAGCCCCAGATTCTCGACGCCATGCGCGACGCGGGATTGATCAACGGGTGACACAGGTCGGCAAGCTCATCGCCGAGAACCGCCGCGCGCGGTTCGACTACTTCATCGAGGATACGGTGGAGGCCGGCATCATGCTGACCGGCACCGAGGTGAAGAGCCTGCGCAACGGCCGAGCCAACATCGCCGAGTCCTACGCGGCGGTGGAGGGCGAGGCCATCGTCCTGATCAACGCGGACATCCCGCCCTATTCGGGCGGCAACCGCTTCAATCACGAGCCCCGCCGTCACCGGAAGCTGCTGCTGCACCGCAAGGAGATCGGCAAGCTGATCGGGGCGGTCCAGCGCGAGGGGCGGACGATCATCCCGCTCAAGCTCTACTGGAACGAAAAGGGCCTGGCGAAGCTCGAGATCGGCCTCGCCAAGGGCAAGAAGCTGCACGACAAGCGCGAAACCTCGGCAGAGCGCGATTGGCAGCGCGACAAGGCCCGCCTGATGAAGGGCAACCGGGACTAGCCGTTCTGTCGTGGTTCGCGCCGACTCAGCTACGGTCGGCGCATGAACACCGTCGCGCTCTCGGAGCCGCTGCACATTCAGCGAAACCTGATCCCCGCGCCTCTCATCGACGAGGCTGTGGCGACGCTGTGCGATCTGGTCACGGCTGCCGGCGGATCGGCGGAAGGCGACCTCGACGCGCGTGTGACCGCCCTGGCTGCCCGCGACCGGGCGGTGCTGGGCTCTGTCTATGACGCCTTCCGCGACAGCGAGATATTCCGCCGCATCGTCGGTTGCGAGCCGCTGGTCGAGGCGGCGCGGGCAATGCTCGGCGCCAGGCGGCTGCATTCGCCGTTCCAGCACTGCGTCTTCCGCATGGATCTGGCCGGCGAGCCCTGGCGCGGGTTCGGCTGGCACCAGGACTATCCCTACAACATGCTCTCGGGCGACTACGTCACCGCCTGGCTGCCCCTGACGGCGGCGGGCGCCCATAACGGCTCGATCGAGGCGTCGCCGACGCTGTCCGACCGCGTCCATCCGGTAGAGATCCGCTGGAAGCGGGACGCGGAAGGACGGCCGGGCCGCACTCGCGATGCGTTCATCGCCCAGCGCCTGCAGGCCGATTTTGACGCCACGGCCGTGCGACTCGAGCTGGCGGCCGGCGACGTTGCGCTCTTCCACAATCGGCTGGTCCACCGTTCAGGCTTCAACCCGGGCCCGAGTCACCGCTATTCCATCCAGGTCAGGTTCGGGGACCTGCTCGCGGAAGACATCGTCGCCCGCGCCTGGCGGCATCGCCCGGTGGACGGCTTCGAGACCTTCAGAAGCCTGCACCCCGAGCTCGTTGAACTCGAGGAAAGCTCATGACCGCCGACGAAACCCTGCGCGAACTGCTCCGTCGGCATATCGACGAGCCTGACCTGATCGCCAATCTTGGCTCGTTCGGGCGGCGCATGCATTTCATGAAGGCCTTCGCCCACTACGAGGTCTTCAAGCTGGTTGAGGATCTCCCCGGCGATATCGTCGAGTGTGGCGTCTACAAGGGCGCGTCGCTGTTCAGCTTCGCCCGCTTCCTGGAGACTTTCGCCACCGGTGACCGCACCCGCAAGGTGATCGGCTTCGATCACTTCCGGGGCCTGGCCGACCGCACCGAGAAGGACGGCCTCGACGCCCGGGTCGGCAATACCGCGGAGGGCTGGAACCCGGCCAGCTTCCGCGACACCCTGTTCGCGCTGGTCGACGCTTTCAACGCCGACGCCTTCGTCACCGTTCGGCCGCGCATAGAGCTGGTCGACGGCGACGTGTGCGAGACCGCCCCGGCCTATGTCGAGGCTAATCCGGGCGTGCGCCTGTCGCTGCTGCATTTGGACATGGACCTCTACGAGCCGACGCTGGCGGCGCTGAAGGCCTTCTGGCCGCGCATCCTGACGGGCGGCGTGGTGCTGCTCGACGAGTACGCCGTCCGAGAGTGGCCGGGCGAGAGTGAAGCGCTGGAGGCGTTCTTCGACGGCAAGCCGCCGCGGATTCGAAAGTTCCCCTGGCTCTCGGCGCCGGGCGGCTACTTCGTGAAAGAGTAGCGCGAGCCCGTCTCGCAACCCCCTTTTCGGGTCATGTCGAGGGGGGTGGGCGCTCCTACCCCTGTCACGGCTTTGTGGAGGGGGAGTCATGCGCAGATCCATCATCATCGCCGCCGCCGCGCTGGCCGTCTCATGCTGGGCGGGCGCGGCTTCGGCCAGTGAACTGCTGATCGCCAACATCATGCCGACGACCACGGTCTGGAGCATCGACGGCAAGGTGTTCATGACCGTCGAGCCACGCCAGCACGGCATCAAGGACTTCGTCGGGGGGCCTCGGTCGGTGACAATGCGCGACGCCGATGGCCGCTCAGTCACCAAACAGGTGGCTTTCCCGTTCGCCGGCCGCGCCAAGTCCGGGGCGCGCCTGTTCTGGTGCCTCGCCAGCCGCGAAACCAACGGCGCGCCGGAACTGCTCGTGCTGTCTCAGGCGACCTGCGAAAAATACCTCAGCAACCAGCCGCCGACGGAGTAGCCATGCGCAGGTCAATCATCGTCGGGGCCTTGGCGGCCTTCGCACTGTCCGCCGCCGGCTCCGCGTCGGCCGCCGAGCTTCTGGTGCTCAACATCCTGCCCGGCCAGACGCTCTGGTATCTCGACGATCAGAAGTGGGGCGTCGTCGATGCGGACGCCTACAGCATCAAGCCTCATCCCGGCGGCCAGGCGAAGCTCCAGCTTCTGGACGAGAACGCCGGCGGGGAGACCAAGGTCGTCAGCCTCGATCCCGCCCAGATCGCGACAGCCAAGGGGCGGTCGTTCTGGTGCGTGGTCGGCCGGCCGGACGCCACCACCGACCTTCCGAAGGTGGTTCTGATGTCGAAGGCGCAATGCCAGCGCTATATCGACAAGACGTTCCCCTAGCGCCGTCAGCCGGCCTGCGTTTCCGCATAGGCCTTCATCAGCGCCTCGTAGTCCTGCATCTCCGGGAACTTCGGGAAGCTGTGTTTCGCCGGCGTCGTCACCCAGTCCAGCTTCTCGCTGGTGTAGGTCTCCAGGAACGGCTCGGTCCAGCGGCTGTCGTCCAGCAAGGTGGCGCGGACGTTGACGAACCAGTCGGCGGCGGCGGCCCTGGTGAACATCCAGCTCATGCAGTTGGGGCAGAACCAGTGCTGGCTGTCGGCGCCGTGGAGGCCGCCGATGACGGGCTCTCCCCGCGTCACCTCGAACCCGGCCGCCGGGACCATGGCGCTGAGCGAAAAGGCGCTGCTCGTCATCCGCTGGCAGCCGGTGCAGTGGCAGGCCATGGTCATCATCGGCGGCGCGCCGACCTTGATCCGCACCTGGCCGCAACGGCAGCCGCCTTCGAGGGGCAGGGCAGGGCTGGTCATGGGGGCGGCCTCTCGTTGCAAGTTGTTGCATCCTAGCGCAATCGCCCCGGGACGTCTGGACCGCGCGGGACCGCCGGCTACTGTTCCGACACACCGCCCTTCAGGGCGTCCGCGGCAGGGGCTGATCGTGCAGGGAATTTCGGAAGCCGTCTCGCGGACGGTTCAGGGCGTGGGTCTGGCGCTGGCCGTTGCGCTCCTGGTCGGCTCGGGACCGGCGCTGGCCCAGACACCGGTCTCGATCCAGAGCGGCCTCACCGTCCAGGCGCCGAAAGGCTGGAGATCGACCCCGGCCGACGCCAAGCGCATCGTCATGGTCGGTCCTGACGGCGACACCACCATCATCGCCACCCTGGACGAAGTCAGTGACGCGACCATCCGCGCCCAGCTGACCGCGCCGGTCGATCTGGGCGGCGGCATCGTGCTGACGCCGACGGGGCAGCCTCGAAGCATCGGCGACTACGTCAGCAACGACTACGCGGTGCGGGGCACGCGGAAGCCGGGCAGGGCGGTGGTGATGATCCGTCGCTACCCCGGCGGACGCGCGCTGGGGCTGATCGGCATCGCACTGTCGGCGACGGTGGAGTCGATGCGGACGATCCAGGCGCGGATGATGCAGACCGCGACGGTGAAAGCTCCGCCCGCGCCGACCGGCGAGGCGCTGACCGCGTACCTCAAGGGGCGTTATCTGGTCCGCTTCCACTCCGGCTCCGGCTATCACGAGAAGCAGGAGATCTGGCTTTGCTCGGACGGCAGCTACGCCATGAGCGCCGACGGCGGCGGGGCCACCGCCGGCGTCGCCAGCGGCGCGTTCCGGGGCGGACACAACGGCCGCTGGACGGCCCAGGGCGCACTGGGCGGCGGCTCGCTCACGCTCAAGGCCCAGGACGGACGCGAGTTGCGCTTCAAGGTCGCCGACGGCAAGGACGGGCTCTACCTCGACGGCCGGCGCTGGCTGCGCGGCGACAACAAGCGCTGCCGCTGAACCGCTAGTCCAGCAGCCCGCGCACGCGCAGGAAGATGTCCTCGAACATCGCCGGGGTCAGCCGGCCTGTGTTCGTGTTCAGCCGCGAGCAGTGGTAACTGTTCAGGATGGTGTAGGGGCCGGCCTGGAACTCCGAGCCGTGGCCCGGCTGGCCCAGCGAGGCCTTCAGCCCCATGGCCCGCAGCACGCTGCGCCGGGCGACGTCGCCGAGGGTGACGATGACCTTGAGGTTGGTCAGCTCCTCCAGCTTGGCCGCGAAGAACGGGCTGCAGGTCTTCTCCTCGGAGGTCTCCGGCTTGTTCAGCGGCGGGGCGCAGCGGACGACGTTGGTGATTATGCAGTCGACCAGTTCCAGCCCGTCGTTCGGGTCGGCCTTGTAGGTCCCGCGCGCGAATCCGGTCTTGCCCAGTGTCTCGTAGAGCAGCCAGCCGGCATGGTCGCCGGTGAACGGCCGACCGGTGCGGTTGGCTCCTGTACGCCCAGGCGCCAAACCGGCGATCAGGAGTCGCGCGGCCGGATCGCCGAACGAGGGGGCAGGGCCGTTCCACCAGTCGGGGTTCTGCCGCTGGTTCTCGCGCCGGTACTCGACCAGCCGCGGGCAGAGCGGACAGTCACGGGGCGGTTCGGACCGGGTGCCGCCAATGTCAGGCCTCATCGTCGGCCTCGATCTCGGCGCGGGTGCGGGGCGGTTCCTGCAGGAAGCGCGGGGTCTGCGGGCGCGAGGGGCGGCCGATGATGTCGCCGAGGTCGGCGAGGTCGACGAAGCTGTCGCACTGGCGGCGCAGGTCGTCGCTGCACATCGGCGGTTGCGACTTGACGGTCGAGACCACGGTCACCCGCACGCCCTTGCGCTGCACCGCCTCGACCACGGCGCGGAAGTCGCCATCGCCGGAGAACAGCACCAGGTGGTCGGCCTTGCCGGCGATTTCCATCATCTCGACGGCGATCTCGACGTCCATATCGCCGCGCCAGCGCTTGCGGCCGGTGGAGTCGGTGAACTCGCGGGCGGGCTTGGTGACCACGGTGAAGCCGTTGTAGTCGAGCCAGTCGACCAGCGGCCGGATCGGGGAATAGTCCTCTCCGTTCTCGACCAGGGCGGTGTAATAATAAGCCCGGATCAGCACCCCGCGCTTGCGGAACTCGTCGAGCAGTTTCTTGTAGTCGATGTCGAAGCCCAGCGCCTTGCTCTGCGAATGGAAGTTGGCGCCGTCGACGAACAGGGCCAGCCTGTCGGTCGGGTAAAATGTCATGATTTCAAATCCTTGAAGGCAATCGCTCAAATCAATCCGGACGAATCCGTGGTCGTCGCTATGGGCAGCAGCCTAGCGGGAGAGTTTGCCTCCCGCGAGGCCCTGCTGGAGGCGGCGTTGGCGCGGTTTCCGGCGCATAACCTGCGGGTTCTGGCCCGTTCGGGCTGGTGGCGTTCGGCGGCCTGGCCGGACCCTTCGGCTCCGGGTTTCGTCAACGGCGTGGCGCTGGTGGGGACGGACCTGTCGCCTGCCGACACGCTCGCCGCGCTGCACGCCATCGAGCGCGCGTTCGGCCGGGCGAGGGGAGAGACCAACGCCCCCCGCACCCTCGACCTCGACCTGATCGCCCACGGCCGCGCGGTCAGCGACGACGCCGGCCTGACCCTGCCGCATCCCCGCGCGCATGAGCGCCTGTTCGTGATGGGCCCGCTGGCGGAGATCGCGCCGACGTGGACGCATCCGGTGCTGGGCGAGACGGCGGTCGCGCTCGCCGGGGACGCGACGGTCGGCCGCGACGCCATTTCGGGTCGCTGAACCCTTGCGGCGTTGCACAATGGCGCGCAAAACTCTATGTAGCCCGGTTCCTAGACACTCCCGAGAGACTCAATGGCCCGCGTCACCGTCGAAGATTGCGTCGAGAAGATCCCCAACCGCTTTGGGCTCGTTCTTGCCGCCGCCCACCGCGCCCGCGCCATTTCGGCTGGTTCGGCGATCATGGTCGAGCGTGACAACGACAAGAACCCCGTCGTCGCCCTGCGCGAAATCGCCGAGGACGTGGTCGACAACGAGAGCCTCAAGGAAGGCCTGATCAGCACGCTGCAACGCGTCGACGAGCGTACGGAGGCTGAAGAAGAAGCCGAAACCGTCGCCCTGCTGTCGGATCCGACCCACATGCAGATGAGCGAGCAGGAACTGATCCGCGCTCTGCAGAGCGACCGCGATGGCGGTCAGGAGGAGCGGTACTGAGCCCCGAAGGCGCAGACCCTCTTACTATCGAGGCGGCCGAGGCCGCCCCTTCCTCAAACTCGCCCGTAGAGCCGGCTGAAAAGCCGGCTCCGAAGCCGTCCGCGGTCAAGGCCGCGGCGCGTCCCAAGTTCCTGCGTCAGTACGAACTGATCGAGCGCGTGCGGGCCTATGACCCCAGCGCCGACGAGGAACTGCTCAACCGAGCCTATGTCTATGCCGTGCGCATGCACGGGGCCCAGACCCGCGCCTCCGGGGACCCCTATTTCGCGCACCCGATCGAGGTCGCCGGCATCCTGACCGAGTACCGGCTGGACACCGCCTCGATCGTCACCGCCCTGCTGCACGACGTCATCGAGGATACGGCGGTCACCCGCGCCGACATCGAGGAGCTGTTCGGGGCCGAGGTCGCCGAGCTGGTCGAGGGCGTCACCAAGCTTTCCAAGCTCGAACTGGCCGCCGAGCACGCCCGCCAGGCCGAGAACCTGCGCAAGTTCATCCTCGCCATCTCCAAGGACGTCCGCGTCCTGATGGTCAAGCTGGCCGACCGGCTGCACAACATGCGTACGCTGGGCTTCATCAAGAGCCCGGCCAAGCGCGAGCGGATCGCGCGCGAGACGCTCGACATCTACGCCCCGCTGGCCCGCAACATCGGCTGCCACCGGATCTGCACCGAGCTGGAAGAGCTGGCCTTCGAGCACCTCAACCCGGTCGCCCGTAACGCCCTCATGCGCCGCCTGGAGGCGATGCGCGCCGACCAGGGCAAGGCCGTCGAGCAGGTCAGTGGCGAGATCGTCAAGCTGCTGCAGAAGGAGAGCATCCCGGCCCGGGTGTTCGGCCGCGAGAAGCATCCGTTCTCGATCTGGCGGAAGCTGCAGCGCAAATCGATCGGCTTCTCGCAGATGTCCGACATCTACGCCTTCCGCGTGATCGTCGACACCGAGGACGACTGCTACCGGGCGCTGGGCCTGATCCACCGCAGCTGGCCCTGCGTGCCGGAGCGGTTCAAGGACTTCATCTCCACGCCCAAGCGCAACAACTACCGCTCGCTGCACACCACGGTGATCGGCCCGCGCGGCATGCGCATCGAGATGCAGATCCGCACCGAGGTCATGGACCGCATCGCCGAGGACGGCGTGGCGGCCCACTGGCGCTACAAGAACTCCTCCTACGGCTTCGACCGCGAGGGCATGGAGGCGGACGGCGGTCGCGACCCGCTCGCCAACCTGCGCCAGCTGGTCCAGGTTCTGGAACACGGCGGCGACGCCGAGGACCTGGTCGAACACGCCAAGATGGAGATGTTCCTCGACCAGGTGTTCGTCTTCACGCCCAAGGGCCGGGTCGTCAGCCTGCCCCGGGGGGCGATGCCGCTGGACTTCGCCTACGCGGTCCACACCAACGTCGGCGACACCACCGTCGGGGCCAAGATCAACGGCGAGCTCAAGCCGCTGCGCACGGCGCTGCAGAACGGCGACGTGGTCGAGATCGTGCGGGGCCCCAAGCCCGTGGTGCCGCCGGACTGGCGCTCGCTGACCGTCACCGGCCGCGCGCGCTCCGCCATCCGCCGCCACATCCGCCAGTCCGAGAAGGAAGAGTTCCTCCGTCTCGGCGCCGCCGCCGTCGACCAGGCCCTGACCCGCGCCGGCAAGACCCGTTCGGGCGTGTCGCTGCGGCCGGCGCTGGAGCGGTTCGCGGTCGCCACCGAGGACGAGCTGTTCGAGATCGTCGGCCGTGGCCGGGTCTCGCCGGCTGATGTGCTGGAGACGATCTTCCCGGGCCTCAAGGACTCCGAGAAGGCCGCCGTGGTCGCCCGCCGCCGCATCGAGGACGGTAAGGAGGCGCGGCTCTATGTGAAGGGCAGCGGCCTGGTTCAGGGCGTCTCGATCCACTTCGGCAAGTGCTGCAATCCGCTGCCCGGTGACCGCATCGTCGGAATCGTCAGCGGCGAGAAGACCGTCGACGTCCACACCATCGACTGTCCGACGCTCGAAAAGTACGACGACCGCCAGGACCTGTGGCGCGATCTGCACTGGACGCCCGAAGCCGATCGCAACACCTTCGCCCGGACCCGGCTGAAGGCCACGATCCGCAACGCGCCGGGCATCCTGGGCGAGGTCTGCACCGTGATCGGCGACGCCGGCGGCAACATCGTCAACCTGCGTATGCACCACCGCCAGGACCAGCATTTCGACGTCGACTTCGATGTCGATGTGAAGGATGCCCGGCATGCGACCAACATCGTCGCCGCCCTGCGCGCCAACCCCAGCGTCGAGACCAGCGAGCGGGCCAGGGGCTGACCCCGCGTTACCCGTGTTCTTGAGGACACGCGCGGTCCAATCCGTCGCCGAACAACGCCACGTTGCTTGCTCCGCGCCCGTCGGCCCGCCCATGCTGAACGCTGTTCTGTCGGGGGTATCGAGTCATGTGGGCGCGTGCATTGGCGTTGTCGCTTGTCGTCCTGGCGTCAGGACCGGCCTGGGCGGCCGAGCCGCTGTTCAGGGTCGAGGGCAACCGGGCCTATATCCCGCCGCCGCCGGGCACTCCGACCCGGAACTTCGATGTCGAGTACAGCGACGCCCAGCCCTGGAAGGGCGGCAAGGCGGCGTTCGAGGACCTGAAATGGCGGGCCTTTCCCGAGCCGGTGACCCTGGTCTCGGTCGACGAGAAAAAGCATGCCATCCGCATCACGACCACCGAGGAGGCGCTGAGCAACTTCGGCCAGGTTCCCGCCGAGTTCTTCTCCCTCGCGCCCAAGGCTCCGGCGCTCGACTGTGAGGGCGTCTTCGCGGCCGTCCGCGTTTCCGGCCCACCGCTCGAGGCGGACGATGTTCCAAGCATCAAGAAGGCCGGCATCTGTCCGTTCGCGGCCGAGTTCAACAGCAGCCGGCAGCTGATCGTCGAAGGCCTCGACAAGCGCGGCAAGCGGCTGTTCGTGGCCCTGTCGGACGACCCGCGCTGGTCGATCAACGAGTCGATCGGCGCCGACGGCAAGATCCAGCTCGAAGGCATGGGCCGAAAGGCAGAGCCGAGCACCTACGTCTCGTTCCGCGCCCCGATCGATGAGCGGCTCAAGGCCCTCCGGGTCTGGCAAGTGGACGACAATGGCAAGCCTTTCCGGCTCGGCGACGACGTGCGTTGGGAAAACGTGCGGGTGGTCAAGTGAGGCGTCCGCTGCTGCTTCTGATTGCCTCGGTCCTGGTCGCCGTCGCGGTCACGCCCTTCGTGGCCGTGAGCGAGGAGAAGCGAGGGTCCTTCGTCATTCCGATCCCGCAGGACTACAAGCCGTCGAAGCCTGTCGAGCCTCCCAAGCCTGCCGCGCCGCCGAAGCCGATGACACGGATCGAACAGCCGATGGCGCCGGGCGTGGCCGAGGCCTTGGCCAAGGAAGGCAAGAAAACCTACACCTACCGGAAGTCGGTCAAGTTCTCCGACGCGGGCGTCAACCGGGTGCAGGCCGTCAAGGGCGCCGCCAGCAAACGCTTGCAAGCCGAACGCGTCCTGGTCCGCGACCCGATCGTCGCCTGGAAGACGCTCAGCTACACCCCCATGGCCTGCCAGCCGCCGACCAACCCCGACTATCTCGGCGTATGGGTCTGCGCGTTCGATGTGGTTTACGAGGTGGTTTCGACCAAGCCGGCGCCGGCCGGCGCGGACGGCCAGTCCGCTGGGAAGGCCGACACGGACCCCGCCGCGCTCGCCTATCTACAGGCCGTCATGCGCGGCACGACCCTCACCGCCCGCAAATGTCCGGACGGGGAAGGCAAGTACTATGTGGTCGGCAAGCGGCCCAAGATCTCCCCGGAGGTCGTGCCCTGCGTCGACGTCCACTTCCGCGCCCAGTGCCCGGGCTCCAACGCCTACATTGACGGCGTGGCCCCGACGTTCATCGGCGTCGCGACCGACTGTTTCATGGGCGACACGGCCAAGATCGACCCGACGCCGGGCTGTCCGGTCGATCAGGTGAGGGTCAGCGTGGTCAAGGTGACGTCGTGCGGGGTCAGGTGACGGCGATGACCATTCTCGATCAGCTTCGCCGCTGCGGCGCCGTGCTGCTGACGGGCCTGCTGCTCGCCGGCGTCGGCGGCCTGACCCCGGCCCGGGCCGCCATGGATCACTATCTGACCCAGACCGTCGACCCCAAGACCGGCGTGATCACGTTTGTCATAAAGGCGTTCCAGGGGACCACGGGGGTCGCCTACGAGCTCAAGTACCGAGCCCGCAGCGGTTATGCGGGCATGTTCGGGTCCGACTGGGGCTCCAGCCTGGAGATGCGGCTCGTGCCGATGCGCGACAACACCGTGGTCGTGGTCAACGAGGGCAACGGCGCGCTGGACCAATATGGCAAGGCGACGGAGGCGGAGTTTCAGTTCGGGCTCGAGGTGCTGACCAACGCCGAGCTCGGTTATGGCGCAGGCTCGCCGGCCGAGCGCGCGGCGGTGAAGGCGGAGCTCGCGAAGTCGCGCGAGTATCGGCTCGCGATCACCGAAATCTACGGCATGCAGCCCGCCGTCGCCGACGAGGCCAAATTCAATCTCGAATACTATATTGACCATCCTGACCAGTGCTGTCAGGCGCTGAGGCGGTATCCGTGGTTCTGGGTAATGGAATGGAATGTGGGAAAGGTCTACTTTGACGACGCACATATGGGTCGCTTGACCTCATACGAGGACGTTATCAACGCATCTGTTTTCAACTATTACTCAGACGGTCCGTTGTATACCGTGTGCTACGTCGATGCGACGCGCAACTGCACGAGCCGTTATCTGTATTTCTTCTACAACGAAGGCACTGTGATCGCGCAAAATCAGGCCGGCGAGCGTGTCACCTACACCAAGGACGGCAAGGGTCGGCTGGTCTCGATCGAGACCAGCGCCGCCCTGATCTATCGCTTACGCTACGACGACCGCGGCAACATCGTCGCCATGCAACTCGAGCAGCCGGGTTACGCGCCGAAGGTCATGATCATCACCTACGACAAAGCTGATCGGGTTCTGACCACCGCCTGGGAAGCGACCGGCGAAGTCTTCGGGCGCTACAGCTATTGAGGCGGTAGCGCCAAAGCCTCCAGCGCCGCCTTCGTCGCCGTCGTCAGCGGCGAGGGCAGGGCGTCGAGCGCGAACCAGCCGAGACCGCTCATCTTGTCCGGCTCCATGATCCTCGGCTCGCCGACCGCGTCCTCGACCAGATAGACCGGCGCGGTCCAGTGCATGCCGTCGCCCATCTCGATGGTGTCGGCCATGCAGAGCAGGCGGCCGGGCGTGATCGCCAGGCCGAGCTCTTCCTCGATCTCGCGGGCGACGGCGGCGCGGATCGGCTCGCCCCAGTCGACCTTGCCGCCGGGCAGGCCCCAGTGATCGGCCTCCGGCTGCTTGCGCCGTTTGGCCAGCAGCAGCTTGCCGTCCCGGAAGATGGCGGCGCCGCAGCCTACGCCCGGGCGCCTGGGTTCTGGAGAGCTCATGCGGCGCATGTACCGCTCTCAGTCGTCCAGCCCAAGCACCTCGATGCGGCGCTCGTCGCCCGACGCCTCGGTCCAGCCGATGACCTGCTCCTCGGGCATGCCGATCAGCGCCGCTCCGATCGGCGACAGGATCGAGATCCGGCCCCGGTCCATGTCCGCGTCGGCGGGCATGACCAGCTGCACCTGGCGATGGCGGCCGCTGATCAGGTCACGGTAGCGGACGGTGGAGCCCAGCCGCACGACGCGGGCGGGCATGTCGTCGTCGGCGCAGATCTGGGCGCGGGCGATCTCCTCGGCGAGCAGGGCGGCGCCGGGGGCGGTGGGCTCGATGACCTCCGGCAACAGGTCGATGAGACGGTCGAGGTCGGCGGTGCTGATGAACACGGCGGGACGGTCCGCGACGGCGGCTTGAACGATGATGGTCATGGGAATCCTTGGCCCGGCTGTGCGGGCGTCTGATCGCTGGAAAATACGAGAGGCAGGCAAACGGCCCCCGGGCCGGTCGCGCACAGCGATCAGGCCCGGGGAGAGCCGCCTTCGACAAGGCGTCCCGCATGGCAGCGTCGGCGATGGAAGGTCGCGCGTTCGATCATGACCCTCACAAGGTGGGGCCGCGGAGCGGGGAAGTCAAAGCCGGCGTCTCGGGGATTTGCCGGATGGCCGCTTGCAGTCGCCGGTGGGAGTCTTGGCGCTCGGTCACCCGCTGGAGGTCCTTCATGTCCCGCCGCATCCTCGCTCCGATCCTGGCCGCGGCGCTGCTCGCCGCCTCCGCCGCGCCGGTTCTGGCCGCCAAGGCGCCGACGACCTGGGACAACCTCGTGGAGGTGAAATCCAAGAAGGTCGAGCTGGTCTACCTGCTCCCGGGCGCCGATTTCCGCGGCTATACGAAAGTCATGCTCGATCCGACCGAGGTCGCGTTCCGCAAGAACTTCGTACGCGATTTCAACAGCAGCCAGACCGTCGCGCTGGGCGATCGCCTCCGTGACGACGACGTCCAGCGCATGTCCGGAGAGGCGAAGGACGGCTTCGAGAAGGTGTTCCGCGAGGCCTACGAGAAGGCCGGCTACCAGGTGGTCACCACGCCCGGTCCCGACGTGCTGCGGGTGCGCACCGCGGTGATGGACCTCTATGTCACGGCGCCGGACCTGCGCACCGCCGCCATGACCCGCACCTATTCCGCGGATGCCGGGGAGGCGACGCTGGTGCTGGAGGCGCGGGACTCGGTCACCGGCGCCATTCTCGGCCGCGCCGTCGACAAACGTACGGTCGGCGACATGCGCGGCCTGCGCGACAGCGTTTCCAACCGCTCGGATTTCGAACGCACCTTCAAGACCTGGGCTCAACGAAGCGTCGACGGTCTCGCCGAGCTCAAGGCCCGATCGCCGATCAGCGCGGAGGCGCCGGCAAAGTAGCGGGCTAGCCGGACTCGGCGCGGGCCGTTATCAACGCGGCTCATGAACACCGATGACGTCCTCGATGAATTCCGCGCCTCGGGCGCCCTGCGCGAAGGCCACTTCGTGCTCTCCAGCGGCCTGCACAGCCCGGTCTTCCTGCAAAAGAACCTGGTCTTCGCCCAGCCCGACCGCTGCGAGCGGCTGTGCAAGGCGCTGGCCGAGAAGATCGTGGCCCAGGTCGGCAAGCCTGACCTTGCCATTTCGCCGGCCGTCGGCGGCATCATCCCGGGCTACGAGACCGCGCGGCATCTGGGCGTGCAGTCCTTCTATGTCGAGCGCGAGGGCGGGGCCTTCAAGCTGCGTCGCGGCTTCCATATCGAGCCGGGCCAGACGGTGGTCATGGTCGAGGACATCGTCACCACGGGCCTTTCCTCGCGCGAATGCATCGCCGCGATCCAGGAGGCCGGGGGCAAGGTCATCGCCGCCGCCTGCATCGTCGACCGCTCGGGCGGCAAGGCCGACGTCGGGGTGCCGCTGATCGCGCTGGCGACGTTGGACGTGCCCGCCTACGAGGCCGACAAGCTGCCGCCGGAACTGGCGGCGATCCCCGTGCAGGATCCGGGTAGCCGTCGCCTGCGGTGATCCCTATTTTGGCGGGGCTGAACAGGGACTGCCCATGAACCGCCTCCGCCTCGGCGTGAACATCGACCACGTGGCGACCATCCGGAACGCCCGCGGGGCCAGCTATCCGGAGCCTTCGCGGGCGGCCGACCTGGCGCTCGCCGCCGGAGCCGACGGTATCACCGCGCACCTGCGCGAGGATCGCCGGCACATCTCCGACGCCGACATCGACGAGCTCTCGGCCCTCTGTCTCAAGCGCGGCAAGCCGCTGAATCTGGAGATGGCGGTCACCGAGGAGATGCTCGGCATCGCCCTGCGTCACCGTCCTCACGCCGCCTGCCTGGTGCCCGAGCGCCGCGAGGAGGTGACCACCGAGGGCGGTCTCGACGTCGTCGGCGGTCACAACCGTATCGCCCCCGCCGTCCAGCGCCTGCGCGACGCCGGCTCCAGGGTGTCACTGTTCATCGAGGCCGATCCGGTCCAGATCGCCACCTCCGCGCAGATCGGCGCCCAGGTGGTCGAACTGCACACCGGCGCCTACTGCGATGCCTTCCGGGAGGGCGCTCACGACCGCGCCGAGGCCATCCTCGAGCGGCTGCGCAAAGGCGCGGCCCAGGCAGCGGCTCTGGGGCTGGAGGTCCACGCCGGCCACGGCATCGACTACGCCACCGTCCGTCCCGTCGCCGCGATCCCGGAACTGATGGAGCTGAACATCGGCCATTTCCTGATCGGCGAGGCGATCTTCACCGGCCTCGCGCCCGCCCTGCAGCGCATGCGCTCCCTGATGGACGCCGCCCGGGCGGAGGCGGCCGCGTGATCATCGGCATCGGCTCGGACCTCTCCGACATCCGCCGCATCGAGAAGACGCTTGAGCGCTTCGGCGACCGCTTCGTGGGCCGCACCTTCACCGCCATCGAGCGCGACCGTTCCGAGCGCAAGGTCAATGCGCAGGGCGGGAAGGCGGCCAGCTATGCCAAGCGGTTCGCGGCCAAGGAGGCCTGCGCCAAGGCGCTCGGCACCGGCGTGCCTCGCCGCGGCGTGCACTGGGCCGACATGGGTGTGGTCAACCTGCGCAGCGGCAAGCCGACCATGGCCCTGACCGGCGGCGCGGCGCTGCGGCTGGCCGAGATCATCCCGGAGGGCCACGTCCCGGTCATCCACCTGTCCCTGACTGACGACTACCCCTACGCGCAGGCTTTCGTGATCATCGAGGCCGTGCCGGAGTAGGCGCGAGGGGCCTCACCCCGTGAAGGCGAATTAACGGGCGGGAACGGCGAGGCTGTCGTACCAATCTCGCGCCGAAGCGAAGGGGCCGCGCCAGATGACCACCAGGACCGAGACCGGACAGGCCAGGAGCGCCGTCCAGGAGATGGTCGAGATCGCCAAGACGGTGATCTACGCCCTGCTGATCGCGCTGGTGCTGCGCGTGTTCCTGTTCCAGCCCTTCACCATCCCGTCCGGGTCGATGAAGCCGAACCTGCTCGAGGGCGACTACATCGTCGTCACCAAATGGAGCTACGGCTACAGCCGCTATTCGATCCCGCTCAGCCCGCCGCTGTTCAAGGGGCGGCTGCTGGAGTCGACGCCGAAACAGGGTGACGTCGTCGTCTTCCGGCTGCCCGACGAGAACAAGGACCTGATCAAGCGCGTCATCGGCCTGCCCGGCGACCGCATCGAGGTCCGCGGCGGCGTGGCCTTCGTCAACGGCCAGGAACTCAAGCGCGTCGCCGACGGGACCGGCCCGGCCGACGCCTGCCCGAACGGGGCGACCCCGGTCCGCTATCGCGAGACCAACACCATCGGCAAAACCTACGAGACCTTCGACTGCGGACCCGGCGGCGATCTCGACGACACCGGCGTCTATGTCGTGCCAGAGGGCCACTACTTCTTCATGGGCGACAACCGCGACAATTCGCTCGACAGCCGTGTGCCGGTCGAGGCCGGCGGCGTCGGCTACCTTCCGGCGGAGAACCTGATCGGCAAGGCGCGGATCATCCTGGTCTCCTGGGAGAACGCCTCGCTGTTCAAGCCCTGGACCTGGTTCCTGAACGCGCGGCTCGACCGCTTCGTGCATCCGTTGAAATAGTCGCGGCCTTCCGCCCTTTGATCGCCATCAACGCAGCTTAGCCGGCGCGACACTTGCCCGTGCCCCGGGCTCGGACTAACCAGACGCAACGGGCGCCAGTCCCACGACACGAAGAAGAAGAGAGCCGCGCGCTTATATGACCGACGCCGCCGATACGCCGTCCAAGACCGACACCAACGAGCCCCGCAAGAACGGCGCGGTCGAGGAGACGGTCGAGATCGTCAAGACCGTTGTCTACGCGTTGCTGATCGCGCTCGTGTTGCGCGTCTTCCTGTTCCAGCCCTTCACCATCCCGTCGGCGTCGATGGAGCCGAACCTGCTGCAGGGCGACTACATCATCGTCAGCAAGTTCAGCTACGGCTACAGCAAGCACTCGATCCCGTTCAGCCCGCCGCTGTTCAAGGGCCGGATCCTCGCCAGCGAGCCGAAGCGCGGCGACATCATCGTCTTCAAGCTGCCGAGCAAGCCGAGCGTCGACTACATCAAGCGCCTGATCGGCGTGCCCGGCGACCGGGTCCAGGTCCGCGCCGGCGTCGTCTTCGTCAACGGCAAGGAAATCACCCGCGTCAACACCGGCCCGGGCGATCCCGGTGTCTGCTGGAACGGCTCGACCGTCCAGGCCTTCACCGAGACCAACACCATCGGCCGGTCCTACCGCACCTATGATTGTGGCCCGCGCGGCGACGTCGACGACACCGGCGTGTTCGTGGTTCCGGAAGGCCACTACTTCTTCATGGGCGACAACCGCGACAACTCGCTGGACAGCCGGGTGGCCCCGGAAGCTGGCGGCGTCGGCTTCGTCCCCGCCGAGAACCTGGTCGGCAAGGCCCAGATCATCCTGTTGTCCTGGGGCGGCGAGGCCTCGCTGTTCAAGCCCTGGACCTGGTTCATGGATGCCCGGCTCGGCCGGTTCTTCAACATCCTGAAATGAGCGATCGCCGACTCGAGGCGGCCGCCGAACTCGAGCGGCGCATCGGCCACGTCTTCGCCGACCGCGATCTCTACGAACGCGCGCTGACGCACGCGAGCGTCGGCGACGGCGCCCGCAAGGTGCGCCACAACGAGCGGCTCGAGTTCCTCGGCGACCGGGTGCTGAACCTGCTCGCCGCCGAGCGGCTGCTGGCGCTCGACCCGGAGGCCAAGGAGGGCGTGCTCTCCCCCCGGCTGGCCGCGCTGGTCAACGGCAAGGCCTGCGCCCGCGTCGCCCGCCGTATCGGCCTGGCGCCCGCTCTGCGACTGTCAGGCTCGGCGACCAAGATCGGCGCCCGAGACTCCGACGGCGTCCTCGGCGACGCCTGCGAGGCGCTGATGGCGGCCATCTACATCGACGCCGGGCTGGAGCAGGCGCGGGTTTTCTTCGCCGAGGCCTGGGAGGACGAGTTCAACGACCCGGCCGCCACCCGCGACAAGGACCCCAAGACCCAGCTCCAGGAATGGGCCCAGGCGAGGGGCCTGCCGCTACCGAAATACGCCGTGGTCTCCCGCACCGGCCCGGACCACGCGCCCAGCTTCAACGTCTCCGTCACCGTGGGTTTGTTCGAGCCGGAGATCGGCGAGGGCAAGTCCCGCCAGGAAGCCGAGAAGTCCGCCGCGCTGGAGATGCTGCTGAAGCGGGAAGGGCGAGGGTAAGGGGGCCGGACGCGGAGCGAACCGCGAAGGTCCGCTAAGGGTAGAACCTAGACGTTGCCCCGTCCTGTGTTCCGCATCGCTGGGGAGGCCACATGCACATTTCTGAACGCGACGGGGTATTCACAGCCCAGCACGTCACTGGACCAACTCACAACTTACTCCGCTTGAAACTCGAACGCGGTGCTGCGCGCGAGTTTCCTGTGACCGTCCTTCCTCCATCAGGAAGTTGTCGGCACCATGAGGGCTTAACCGCTGACGAGGTGCTTCCATCCATTCGCGCTGGCGTCGCTCGCGCCAACGCCGCCCTCGGAACCGACTTCGCGGTGATCAGCGCTGAGATAGTCGAGAACGATAGCCGACAGCCTGCAGTATACGAATACATCGCGGCGAAGATCATCGAACAGGCTGCCCTAAGGCGCGTTGCCTGAAGGTCCGACTTGGGTCGAAAGCCGGCGTAGCTGTCAGCGTTCGGCTGAAAGTCCGCTTAGGGGCCGAGCGCCAACTACCGCCCTGACACGAGGCGGGCGTTAGCGATCTGGCTTGGCCTGTGGCCCGCTGGCGAAGTGGTCGACGCCACGTGAAGCGGCCAGAGCGACTTGCCGCTGACGCTCCGCGTAGCCGGTTCGTTGTTGCACGTCCCGCTTACCATGGCAGGCTGGGCAGCTGACGCCATCTTCAAATAGCGGCGAGGCGCGCTCCTCCGGCGCTACAGGCATTCGACAGGCGCGACACAGCACATGGCTTCCCGGCGCAAGGCCCGGGCCGAGCGCTACGCGCTGGTCGAAGACAAAGCATTCACCCTGCCAAAGGTTGGTCGTTTCGCTCGCCGTCTCCAGGTATTTCAGGATGCCGCCGTCGAGGTGGTAGACGGCGTCCAACCCCTCCGACTTCAGGAAGGCGGTCGCCTTCTCGCAGCGGATTCCACCGGTGCAGAACATGGCGATCTTCGGCGACGCCAGCTGACCCAGAATGGCCTCACGGTTGACGCGGAACCAGTCTGGAAACTCTCGAAAGCTACTCGTCCCGGGGTTCACGGCGCCTGCGAAGGTGCCGATCCTGACTTCGTAGTCATTTCGGGTGTCGATGACGATCGTGTCCGGCTCGCTGATCAGGGTGTTCCAGTCGTCGGCCGATAGATAGTGTCCGGCCTCCAGAGGATCGATGTGCGGCTGCCCCATGGTGACGATCTCGCGCTTGATGCGGACCTTCATTCGATAGAATGGCATCACCGCGGCGCGGGAGGTCTTCGCCGACAGGTGCTCGCAGCCGGGCAGCGTACGGATATAGGCCAGCACCGCATCGATCCCGTCCGGCGTTCCCGCGACTGTGCCGTTGATGCCCTCCTGCGCCAGCAGCACGGTGCCCTTGATCCCATGGCCGTCACAGACGGCCATCAGTTCATCGCGCAGCCGCTGGCAGTCGCTGAACGGCGAGAACCGGTAAAAGGCGGCGACACATACAGGCAGGTGGTGCTCGGTCATTTGGCGACAGCGTTGTCAGGTTAGCGGCTTAAGGGGAAGGAACGGCGAGCGGAAAGTTGGTATGGGATTGTCTACGGGACGGATCGCTCGTCGCGAGCAAACGTCCGCGGATGCTCTCTATCGGCCCACTGCGAAAGTCGCTCGTTCGACCCGGTCGGCGCCCGCTCGGCGAACCCTGGTGCGGGAACTGCGCGTCTACCGCCCCGCCACCAAACTCGCCGCCACAGCCTCCGCGACCTTGATCCCGTCCACGGCCGCCGAGAGGATGCCGCCGGCATAACCGCAGCCTTCGCCCGCCGGGAACAGCCCCTTCGTGTTGAGGCTCTGCAGGTCCTTGCCGCGGGTGAAGCGCACCGGCGAGGAGGTGCGGGTCTCGACGCCGGTCAGGAAGGCGTCGGGGTCGTCGTAACGCGGGATCTGGCGGCCGAAGACGGGCAGGGCTTCGCGCAGGGCGGCGATGGCGTAGTCGGGCAGGGCGGTCGACAGATCCGTCGGGGTGACGCCGGGTTTGTAGGACGGGACCACCTCGCCGATCGCCGTCGAGGCGCGGCCGGCCACGAAGTCGCCGACCCGCTGGCCCGGCGCGAAGTATCCGCCGCCGCCGAGCACGAAGGCGCGGCTCTCCAGCTCGCGCTGCAGCTCGATGCCGGCCAGGGGATGGTCGCTGCCGTAGTCCGCCGGCGAGATGCCGACGACGAGGCCGGAGTTGGCGTTGCGCTCGTTGCGCGAATACTGGCTCATGCCGTTGGTCACGACCCGGCCCTCCTCGGAGGTCGCCGCCACCACCGTGCCGCCCGGGCACATGCAGAAGCTGTAGACCGTCCGCCCGTTCGCGCAGTGGTGCGACAGGGTATAGGCCGCCGCGCCCAGGTCCGGGTGCCCGGCGCAGCTTCCGAACCGCGCCTGGTCGACCCAGCTCTGCGGATGCTCGATGCGGAAGCCGATCGAGAACGGCTTGGCCTCCGCGTAGACCCCGCGCTCGCACAGGGCGGCGAAGGTGTCGCGCGCGGAGTGGCCGATGGCGAAGACGGCGTGGTCGGTTTCGAGGAACGACCCGTCCTCCAGATGCAAACCACGTAGCTGGCCCTGGCCGGCGTCACGCTCGATCTCGAGGTCGGTGACGCGCGTGGTCCAGCGGTACTCGCCGCCCAGCGCCTCGATCTTCTTGCGCATGGCCTCGACCATGGTCACCAGCCGGAAGGTGCCGATGTGGGGATGGGCCTCGGTCAGGATCTCCTCGGGCGCGCCGGCCTCGACGAACTCGGTCAGCACCTTGCGGCTGAGGAAGCGCGGATCCTTGATCTGGCTGTAGAGCTTGCCGTCGGAGAAGGTGCCGGCGCCGCCCTCGCCGAACTGGACGTTGGACTCGGGGTTCAGGTCGCTCTTGCGCCACAGGCCCCAGGTGTCCTTCGTCCGCTCGCGCACGACCTTGCCGCGGTCGACGATGATCGGCCGAAGGCCCATCTCCGCCAGCAGCAGGCCCGCGAACAGGCCGCAGGGGCCGGCGCCGATGACCACCGGCCGTGAGCCCTGGTGGTTCGCCGGGGCCTTCACCGGCGGGTAATAGGCGGTGTCCGGCGTCGGCTGCACGCGATGATCGCCGGCCAGCCGCGCCAGTGCTTCGGCTTCGTCGGCCAGTTCCACATCGACGGTGTAGATCAGCAGGATCGCCGCCTTGCGCCGCGCATCGTTGGCCCGTCGCCAGATCTTCCAGGACCTGAGCTGATCCACGCCGACTCCGAGCCGCTCGGCGATTGCCGCCGGGAGGACCTCGGCCGGGTGGTCGAGCGGGAGCTTCAGTTCATTCAGGCGCAGCATCGGCGCGGTTTAGCGGTTCAACGGGGGACATGCACCTGCAAGGTGCGTGTCCCCGGTATGTGGATCATGACGGAGGACACGCACCCTTCGGGTACATGTCCCCGGCGGCGCATCCGTGCTACAGCCGCGCGCAATGACCGAAACACCTGAAAACGCCGCGCCCGAGGGGCCGACCCGCGCCGGCTTCGCCGCCATCATCGGCGCGCCCAACGCCGGCAAGTCCACCCTGACCAACCACCTCGTCGGGGCCAAGGTCTCGATCGTCACCCAGAAGGTGCAGACCACGCGCTTCCCGGTGCGGGGCGTGGCCATGCAGGAGGCCGCCCAGATCGTGCTGGTCGACACGCCCGGCATCTTCAAGCCGCGCCGCCGTCTCGACCGCGCCATGGTGCGGTCGGCCTGGGCCGGAGCGGAAGACGCCGACGCGGTTGTTCACCTGGTCGACGTCCAGGCCGAGCTGGCCGCGCTGGATGGCAGCGCCAAGGGCGCCGACAAGAAGGCCGTCGAGGACGTGCAGTCGATCGTCCAGGGCCTGCAGGGCGCCAAGCGCCAGGCCATCCTGGCCCTGAACAAGATCGACGGGGTCAAGCGCGAGAACATGCTGGCGGTGGCCAAGGCCCTGTTCGACACCGGCGTCTATTCCGAGGTGTTCATGATCTCCGCCGCCACCGGCGCCGGCGTCCAGGACCTCAAGGTGCGGCTGGCCGGGCTGATGCCGGAGGGGCCGTGGCTCTATCCGGCCGACCAGACCGCCGACCTGCCGATCCGCCTGCTCGCCGCCGAGATCACGCGCGAGAAGCTGTACCTGCGCGTCCACGAGGAGCTGCCCTATTCGGCCAGCGTCGAGACCACGGCCTTCGAGGAGCGCCATGACGGCTCGCTGCGCATCGAGCAGACGATCCTGGTCGAGCGCGACGGCCAGCGCGCCATCGTCATCGGCCACAACGGCCAGACCCTGAAGTGGATCGGCAAGGCCTCCCGCGAGGAACTGAACGACCTGCTGGAGCGCACCGTGCACCTGTTCCTGCACGTGAAGGTCCGCGAGAACTGGGCTGACGAGCGAGATACCTATCAGCACCTGGGCCTGGATTTCGACGTCTGATCCTACTCTCTGGTGTCATCCCTGACTCCGAAGGCGATCCGGGACCCAGTGACCAACGCAGTGAGCCTGGGTCCCGGCTCTCCGCTGCGCTACGGCCGGGATGACAGTGGGGTTGGCGTGGGGCAGGGTGCGGACTTCCGTAGAGGTCCAATCATGATCCGCCCCGCCGCCCTCGCTCTCGCCGTCTTCGCGCTGGCCGCCACCACCGCCCACGCGGAGGTCCCCGAAGACGACATCGAGCAGGTGCTCAACGAGCTCCACGAGGCCGCCTCAAAGGCCGACGGCAAGACCTACTGGAGCCTCTACACGCCGGACGCCGTCTTCATCGGCACCGACGTGACCGAGCGCTGGACGCTGCCGGAGTTCAAGGCCTACGCCGAGCCCTTCTTCTCGAAGAACAAGGGCTGGACCTACAAGGCGCGCAGCCGGAACATCAAGATCGCCGACATCGACTGCCGCTGCGTGGCCTGGTTCGACGAGGTGCTGGACAGCCCGAGCTACGGCACGGTGCGCGGCAGCGGGTCGCTGGTCCGCGTGGGCGCCGACTGGAAGGTCTCGCACTATGTGCTGAGCTTCCCGGTCCCCAACGACATCGCCGACAAGGTCGTGACCGACATCAAGGCGTTCGAGGCGCCGAAGAAACCCTGATGGGCTACCACTAGATGGAATGGGAAGACGACGCCTATGTGCTGTCGGCGCGCGCGCACGGTGAGACCGGCGCCATCGTCGATCTGCTGACCGAGCGTCACGGCCGCCACGCCGCCCACATCGCCGGCGGGGCGTCGCGGCGGATGAAGCCGTTCCTGCAGGCCGGCGCGCGGGTGCTTGTGGGTTACCGCTCGCGAGTCGAGAGCCAGCTCGGCGCGGCGACGCTGGAGCCGGTGGGCGAGGGGCCCTCGGCGCTGTTCGACGACCCGCTGGCGCTGGCCGGACTCGCCGCCGCCGCCGCCGTGGCCGCCGGCGCCCTGCCGGAGCGCGAGCCGCATCCGGGCGCCTTCCACGCCTTCGAGTCGCTGACCAACGCGCTGGTGCTGCCGGACATCTGGCCGGCGGTGTTCGTGCGCTTCGAGGCCGGGCTGCTGCAGGACCTCGGGTTCGGCCTCGACCTGAGCAAGTGCGCCGCGACCGGGTCGATGGACGATCTGGTCTGGGTCAGCCCGCGCACCGGTCGCGCCGTCAGCCGCGCGGCGGGCGAGCCCTACGCGGCCAAGCTGCTGCCGCTGCCGCCGTTCCTGCTGTCGGCCCAGGGCGGGCTGTCGGAGGGCGACGTCAAGGCCGGGTTCGACATCACCGGCCACTTCCTCGAACAGTTCGTGTTCGGCCCGCTCAACCGCCCGCTGCCGCCCGCGCGAGTGTGGCTGCTGGAGCGGCTGGCGGATGCCGGGCGGCTGTAGCGGGGGTATAAGGCCCTCATGACTCAGCTGACCCCGCCCCCGATCACCCTCGCTGAACGCCGGACCCGCCTCGACGCCCTGCGCGCCCTGATGGACGCCGCCGGCGTCCAGGCGGTGCTGCTCGGCGCGACCTCGAGCCTCCGCTACTTCACCGGCCTGGACTGGCATGCATCGGAGCGGCTGGTCGGGGCGATCGTCCACGCCTCGGGCGCGCTGGAATACGTCGCGCCCCGGTTCGAGCTGGACAAGGTCGCGCAGATCGTCGGCGTGCCGGGCGACATCCTCACCTGGGAGGAGCACGAGAGTCCCTACGCGCTGGTGGCCGATCGGCTGAAGCCATCCGGGACACTCGCGGTCGACGACCAGGTGGCGCTGTTCACCTACCGCGGCCTGCGCCGGGAGATCGCCGACGCGCGACTGGTCGACGCCTGGCCGCTGATCAACGCACTGCGCCGCCGCAAATCGCCGGCCGAGATCGCGCTGATGCAGCGAGCCAAGGACATCACCATCGAGGTCCACCGCCGCGCCCACGCCAGCCTGACCGCCGGTGTTCGGGCCTCCGAGGTCACCCGCTTCATCGACCAGCAGCACCGCGCGCTGGGGCAGGGCGGCTCTAGCTTCTGCATCGTCTCTTTCGGCGAGGACACCAGCCTGCCGCACGGCGGCGAGGGCGACCGCGCGCTGGACGAGGGCGACGTGGTCCTGATCGACACCGGCACGCCGCTCGACGGCTACAGCAGCGACATCACCCGCACCTACGTCTTCGGCGAGCCGACCGCCGAGGTCCGCCGCATCTGGGACATCGAGAAGGAGGCCCAGGCCGCCGCCTTCGACGCCGCCCGGCTCGGCACGCCCTGCGAAGACGTGGACGCCGCCGCCCGAACGGTGCTGGCCGCGCATGGCCTCGGGCCCGACTACAGTCTGCCCGGCACGCCACATCGCACTGGCCATGGCATTGGCCTGGATATCCACGAGGGGCCGTATCTTGTGCGCGGCGACGCCACGCCGCTGGAGGTCGGCATGTGCTTCTCCAACGAGCCGATGATAGTGGTGCCCGGCCAGTTCGGCATCCGGCTGGAGGACCACTTCCACATGACCGCCGACGGCCCGAAGTGGTTTACGAAACCGCAGCACAGCCTCGACACCCCCTTCGCCGATGTCCCCGCGTTCGAGGCCGCATGAGCCTAGCGGTTGTCAGCCTGACGGCCCTGGCGGCCGGCGATGCAGGGCAGGTCGCGGCGATCGCCGACGCCTGCCGGGCCAACGGCTTCTTCTACGTCTCCGACCATGGCGCCGAGGCCGAGCTGGCGACGCTGGCCCAGGAGAGCCGGCGCCTCTTCGCGCTGCCAGAGGCGGACAAGGCGGCGATCGCGATGGCGAACGGCGGCCCGGCCTGGCGCGGCTGGTTCCCGCTCGGCGGCGAGCTGACCTCGGGCCGGCCGGACCTGAAGGAGGGGCTCTATCTCGGGGAGGAGCTGGGCGAAGGCGATCGCCGTGTCGGCGCCGGCTGGCCGATGCACGGCGCAAACCAGTGGCCGGCCGCGCAGCCGTCACTGAAGCCCGCCGTGCTCGCCTACATGGCCGCCGTCACTCGCGCCGCTCATGCGCTGATGCAGGGCGTAGGCTTGAGCCTGGGCCTGCCGGCGACCTATTTCCGCGACCGCTACACCGCCGACCCGACGGTGCTGTTCCGCATCTTCCATTACCCCGCTACGGCGCCGATGGACGGCCGCGACTACGCCTTCGGGGTCGGGGAGCACACCGACTACGGCCTGCTGACCCTGTTGGCCCAGGACGACAACGGCGGGCTGCAGATCAAGGGACGCGACGGCGTCTGGTTCGATGCGCCGCCGATCCCCGGGACGCTGGTCTGCAACATCGGCGACATGCTCGACCGCCTGACGCGCGGCGTCTACCGCTCGGCCCCGCACCGCGTGATCAACGCCAGCGGAAACGACCGCCTGAGCTGGCCGCTGTTCTTCGACCCGGCCTTCGACGCCTTGGTCGAACCGCTGCCGCTGGACGCCAACGTGAATCGCGAGGCGCGCTGGGACGATGCCGATCTCGACGCGATCAGCGGGCCGTATGGGGATTACCTGCTCGGCAAGGTGGGGAAGGTGTTTCCGGAGCTGAAGGCGCGGGTGCTGTAGTGGCGGCCCCGTAGGTCACCGATATCAAATCCCGTCATCCTCGCCCTTGTGGCGAGGAGATGGTTGTGTCCGCCGCACGTGTGGACCAGGGTCACGCTCTCACAGTGAAGCTGAACGAGGGGTCCTGGGCACAAGGCCCAGGATGACGGCGGTAATGATGGGGCGGTAGCTAAACCGCCACCTCCAACCGCTCCAGCCCGCGGAAGAACGGCAGCTTGCGCCACTCCGGCGCGGCATCCGGCTCGGCCAGCCGCAGGGCCGGAAAGCGCTCGAACAGTCGCACGAGCGCCACCTGCGCCTCCAGCCTCGCCAGCGGGGCGCCGATGCAGATGTGGGCGCCGCCGCCGAAGGAGACGTGCGGCCGGTGCTTGCGGGTGACGTCGAAGCGGTGCGGGTCCTCGAACACCTCGGGGTCGCGGTTGGCGGCGCGCAGGAACAGGGTCATCACCTGGCTGGTCTTGACCGGGCAGCCGCCGACCTCGGTGTCGCTGGAGGCGATGCGGCCGGTGATGTCGACCGGCCCCTCGTAGCGCAGCACCTCCTCGACCAAGCCGTTGATGATCGACGGATCGGCTTTCAGCTTGGCCAGCTCGGCCGGATGCAGCAGCAGCAGCCGCACGGCGTTGCCGATCAGGTCGGTGGTGGTCAGGTTGCCGCCGACCAGCAGCGCCTGGAGATTGATCCGCAGCTCCTCGTCGGACAGGTTCGCGCCCTGCGCCTGAAGCGTCGCCATGTCGCTGATCAGGTCATCGCGCGGGTCGCGCCGGCGAGCGGCGATGGTTTGCGTGAAGTAGGCGTTGAGCGCCTCGCCGGCCGCCTCCATCCGCACGGTCTCGTCGGCGGTTCGGAACGGGTTCAGCCCCTGGATGACATCCTCGGACCAGGTCCGGAAATCCTCCAGCCGATCGTGATCGACGCCGAGAATCGAGGCGATGACGTCTATCGGGATCGGCACGCAGAAACGGTCCATAAGGTCGAAGCTCGCCTCGCCGGCCACGGAATCCAGCGCCGCGTCGACGATCCGCTCGACCTCCGGCTTGAACTTGGCCACCCGGGCGTACAGGGCCTGGGCCAGCGGGGTGCGGATGCGGACGTGGTCGGGATCGTCCAGCATCAGGATGCTGGTGACGCTGGAACGCGGCGTCTCGGGGTCGAGACCCTCGACGAACCGGCGCTGCATGACCGCGCCTTCCTCGGCATGGATCGGGTCACGCCACAGATCGCGGTTCGATACCGTCGCCCGGACATCGGCGTAGTTGCTGACCACATAGGATCCCGAGCCCTGATCGAAATGCACCGGGCAGCGCCCGCGCAGGTCATCGAGCAGCCGGTGCGGATCCTCCCGGTACTCGGGGTTCAGCGGTGTCAGCTGCATGATGCTCGGCGGCGGAGTCTGGCTCATCGTCGTCTCCCTCGTTCCCGGACGCTCTTCGTCGTCCTTGGAGAGATGATGCGCGCCGTACGCGGACGTGACAACAAGACGACCGGCCGCCCGGGACAACGGCGGCCCCGGCTTGCTAGAACCAAACCCGAACCTCTCCACCGAATCGACCCATGACCCTGCACACACCTCCGCCCGGTGACGGCGACCGCATTCTCGACGAGCCGCTGACCGAGGCGCTGTCGCGACGCTATCTCGCCTACGCCCTGTCGACGATCAGCTCGCGGGCGCTGCCCGACGTGCGTGACGGGCTGAAGCCCGTTCACCGCCGGCTGATGTACGCGATGAGCAACATGCGGCTGAACCCCGAGGCCGCGGCTCGCAAATGCGCCAAGGTCGTCGGCGAGGTGATGGGTAACTTCCACCCGCACGGCGACCAGTCGATCTATGACGCCCTGGTCCGCCTCGCCCAGGACTTCTCCCAGCGCTACATGCTGATCGAAGGGCAGGGGAACTTCGGCAACATCGACGGCGATAACCCCGCCGCCATGCGCTACACCGAATGCAAGATGACCCAGGCGGCGATGCTGCTGCTGGACGGCATCGACGAGGACGCGGTCGACTTCCGGCCGACCTACGACGGCCAGGACGAAGAGCCGGTCGTGCTGCCCGCCGGCTTCCCCAACCTCCTCGCCAACGGCAGCTCCGGCATCGCCGTCGGCATGGCCACCTCGATCCCGCCGCACAACGCCGGCGAACTGATCGACGCCTGCCTGATGCTGCTGAAGACCCCGTCAGCGACGACCGCCGACCTGATGACGCACGTGAAGGGGCCCGACTTCCCCACCGGCGGCATCATCGTCGAGTCGGCGTCTTCAATGCTGGAGACCTACGAGACCGGCCGTGGCGGCATCCGCACCCGGGCCCGCTGGTTCAAGGAAGAACAGCCGCGCGGCGGCTGGCAGATCGTCGTCACCGAGGTCCCGTACCAGGTGAAGAAGTCCGACCTGGTCGAGCAGCTCGCCGACCTGATCGAGAACAAGAAGGCCGCTCTGCTCGGCGACGTCCGCGACGAGAGCGCCGAGGACGTGCGCCTGGTCCTCGAGCCCAAGAGCAAGAACGTCGAGCCGGAAGTGCTGATGGAGAGCCTGTTCCGGCTGTCCGATCTGGAGACCCGGTTCTCGGTCAACATGAACGTGCTCGACGCGCGGGGCACGCCGGGCGTGATGGGGCTGAAGCAGGCGCTCGTCGCCTTCCTGGCTCACCGCCGCGAAGTGCTGGTCCGCCGGGCGCGGTTCCGCCTGGGCAAGATCGAAGCTCGGCTGCACATCCTCGACGGCCTGCTGATCGCCTACCTCAACCTCGACGAGGTGATCCGCATCGTCCGCTACGAGGACGAGCCGAAGCAGAAGCTGATCGCGGCGTTCGACCTCAGCGACCTTCAGGCCGACGCCATCCTCAACACCCGCCTGCGCCAGCTTGCCAAGCTGGAGGAGATGGAGCTCCGCCGCGAGCACGCCGAACTGGCCGAGGAGCGCGACGGCATCAACGCCATGCTCGCCTCCGAACCGATGCAGTGGAAGCTGGTCGGGCAGGGGCTCAAGGACGTCCAGAAGATCCTCGGCGAGCACACCGTGGTCGGCAAGCGCCGCAGCGAGTTCGCCGACGCCCCGGCCGTGTCTGCCGAGGTCTCGGTTGAGGCCTTCGTGGTGCGCGAGCCGATCACCGTGATCCTGTCGGACAAGGGCTGGATCCGCGCGGCCAAGGGCAAGGTCGAGGACCCCTCTGAACTGAAATTCAAGGAAGGCGACAAGCTCGGCTTCATCGTTCCGGCGGAAACGACGGACAAGCTGCTGATCTTCGCCTCCGACGGCCGCTTCTTCACCGTCGACTGCAGCAAGCTGCCCAGCGCCCGTGGCCACGGCGAACCGCTGCGGCTGATGGTCGACATCGACGATAAGGTGAAGCTGATCGACGTGTTCCCGCACAAGGCCGGCCGCAAGCGGTTCCTGGCGTCGAAGGCCGGTTACGGCTTCATCATGCCCGAGGACGACGCCCTGGCCTTCCGCCGCGCCGGCAAGCAGGTGCTGAACGGCGACGCCCTGGTCTCGCTGGAAGCCGTCGGCGACCGCGTCGCGGTAGTCGGCGACAACGGCAAGATCTTGATCTTCAACATGGACGAGCTGCCGGAGATGCCGCGCGGTAAGGGCGTCAAGCTGCAGGCCTACCGCGAAGGCGGCCTGCGCGACGCCATGGTCTTCACGGCGGAGGCCGGCGCGAGCTGGGTCGACGCCGCCGGCCGCACCCGCGAATGGACCGACTGGCTGGGCTGGGTCGGCAAGCGGAGCGGGGCGGGCAAACTGGCGCCCAAGGGCTTCCCGGTGACGAAGCGGTTCCGGCCGAAGTAGGGGGCGGTGAGCGAAACGATCATCGCACGCTACGATCCAACTCACGCCATTCTGGGCTTGCTGGGCCTCATCGTGGCATTTCCAGCGATCGCCTTGGGGTGGCCGATCCATATGGAAGGTGACTACGCCACCTTTTTCGAAAACAGCCAGCGCGCCTATGGCTGGTTGGTGTTGATCGCGATGGCGCCTGTTTCGATCATTGTGGGCTTTCTGCTCCTTGTCGATATGGTCCGAATGAGGGGCGTGGGGGTTCTGGTCCGCGATGGCGAGCTGATCGTCAGCGGCCCGTGGAGAGCCTCCATTCCTATCGCGGCTATCGAGCGGGTCGGGGTGGGTGGAAGACCCTACGGCGTGGAAATCTCGTGGGACGGGGGACATAGCCGGGGTTTCAATACGCTGCTTATGCGGCCGGAACGGGCGGTCGTGTGTGAGCGGATTCTCGGGCTCCTCGCTGAGCGAGACTCTCGAGACATGTAATCTCGAGACAAAGCGGGACATTGCGAGACATTCGGGGACATCGCCTGGCGCAATCTTCGGGAAATCGACTCCGCCCTGTCCCGCGCGGTTGTAAAATGGCTGGATGGACCAGCGACGACATTACGACAGCTTTCCTTCTCCCCTTGCGGGAGAAGGTGTCAGGCGCAGCCTGACGGATGAGGGGGCGCGGGGCCTGTCGGCCGACAACCTCGAAATCCGCCACGCTGGCATGTCCGAAAGCCCCCTCATCCGACCTGCTTCGCAGGCCACCTTCTCACGCGAGGGGAGAAGGAAGAGGCAAGCGAGACTCTCTGCCCATCTTGCCGCTCCGCCAACCCGCGTTACTCTCCCCGTCAAACGGCCGTTCAGCGCTGTGAGGGGGACATCATGACCATCATCCGCAGGAGCCTGCTGGCCGCCGTCGCCGTGCTGGCCTTGTCGCCGGCCGCCGCGCTGGCCCAGGCCAGGACCTACGGCCTTCCGACCGCGACGCCGGAGTCGGTCGGCTTCTCCTCCGAGCGGCTCAAGCGCCTGAACGCCGGCATGGAGGCGGTGGTCGATCGCGGCTTCGCGCCCGGCATCGCCACCGTGGTGATCCGGCACGGCAAGGTCGTGGCGACCCATACCTACGGCAAGACCGACCTCGCCGGCGGCGCGCCGGTGAAGGAGGACGCCATCTGGCGCATGTACAGCCAGACAAAGCCGGTCACCGGCGTCGCCATGATGATCCTCTACGAGGAGGGCAAATGGCGGCTCGAGGACCCGGTCACCAAGTACGTGCCGGAGTTCGCGAACCTGAAGGTGTTCAAGGGCCTCGACAAGGAAGGCAAGCCGATCCTCGAGCCGATCGCGCGCTCGGCGACCATGCGAGAGCTGATGACCCACACCGCCGGCTTCGCCTACGGCCTGACCGCCGACAACTACGTCGACAAGGTCTACCAGGAGTCCGGGCTGTTCGGCGCGCCGAGCCTCGCCGCGGCCATGACCGGCGCCAGCAAGCTGCCGCTGGCGAACCAGCCCGGCGAGCAGTGGAAGTACTCCATCGCCGTCGATATCCAGGGCTACATCGTCGAGAAGCTGTCGGGCCAGACCTTGCCGGACTTCATGCAGAGCCGCATCTTCGGTCCGTTGAAGATGGTCGACACCGCCTTCTTCGTTCCAGAAGCCAAGCGTGGCCGTCTCGTGCCGCTGCAGGCGATCGACCCCAAGGCCGGAAAGGTCGTTCCCGCCGAGGGCTTCATGGTGTTGCCGCTGGACAAGGTTCCGACCGCGCCCAACGGCGGCGGCGGACTGGTCTCGACCATGGCCGACTTCAGCCGCTTCGGCGCGATGCTGGCCAATGGCGGCGAGCTGGACGGCGCCCGCATCCTGTCGCCGTCGACGATCGCGCTGATGGCCAGCAACCACCTCACCGACGCGCAGCTGGCCAAGCAGCCGATCGGGCCGGGCGTGGGCTTCGGCCTCGACGTGGCGGTGATCATGGATCCGGCCAAGGCGGGGACCACCGGCGGCAAGGGCAGCTACAGCTGGGGTGGCGCGGCCGGCACCTGGTTCTGGGTCGATCCCGAAAACGACGTCGTCTTCCTCGGTTTCATCTCGGTGCTCGGCGGCAGCAGCTACCGTCTCGACGAACGTTCGGCCCAGTTGGTCTACCAGGCGCTGGTCGATCCTTCGAAGTGACGATAGCGTCGGGATGAACTGGAAGAGGGCTTCATGGAACTGATCATCGGACTCGTCGTCGTCGCCGTGCTCGGCTTCATCGTCATGGCGATCTACAACCGGCTGGTCGCTCTGCGCGCCCGGGCGGACCAGGCCTTCGCCGACATCGACGTGCAGCTGAAGCAGCGCCACGACCTGATCCCGAACCTCGTCGAAACCGTGAAGGCTTACGCCGCCCACGAGAAGGGCACGCTCGACGCGGTGATCCAGGCGCGCAACGCCGCCGAACGGGCGACCTCGGTCGAGGGCAAGGTCCAGGCCGAGTCGGCGGTCACCGCAGGCCTTGGCCGGCTGTTCGCGATCGCCGAGGCCTATCCGGACCTCAAGGCCAACACCAACTTCCTGGCCCTGCAGTCGGAGCTGTCGGACGTGGAGAACAAGCTGGCCGCTGCCCGCCGCTTCTTCAACAACGCCATCGCCGAGTACAACACCGGCCGCCAGTCGTTCCCGGCGGTGATCTTCGCGAACATGTTCGGCTTCGCGCCGCGCTCGTCGTTCGATCTGGGCGAGCAGCGCGAGACGCTCGAGGTCGCGCCGACGGTGAAATTCTAGGATGGGGGCTTTCGGCCTCTACACCCACATCCAGGCCAACAACGTGAGGTCCGCCATCCTGCTGGCGGGCTTTCCGCTGCTGTTAGTCGGGATCATCTACGTCCTGACGGTCGGGCTGATCGGCACCGGCGTCCTGCCGTCCGGCAGCTCGGTGTCGGACGACCTGGTGCGGGCGGCGCGGCTCATGGTGTTGGGCGTGCCGGCGGCTGTTGTCGTATCGCTGGTGTGGTTCGCCATCGCCTATTTCGCCAACACCGCGATCATCGGGGCGATGACCGGTTCCAAGGCGGTGACCCGCCAGGACCAGCCCGAACTGTACAACCTGCTGGAAAACCTCTGCATCTCGCGCGGCATCCCGACGCCGTCGCTGCGGATCATCGAGAGCGAGGCGCTGAACGCCTTCGCCAGCGGCATGAACGAGAAGCAGTACACCATCACCGTCACCCGAGGCCTGACGCAGACCCTGGACCGCGACGAGATGGAGGCGGTGCTCGCTCACGAGCTGACCCATGTCGTCAATCGCGACGTGCGGACGATGATCATCGCCTCGGTGTTCGCCGGCATCATCACCCTGATCGCGCAGCTGCTGTTCCGCGTCGTGCAGTTCGGCGGCCTGCGCGGCGGCTCGAAGAAGGCGGGCGGCGGCTTCTTTGTCCTGATCGCCTTGGCCGTGGCGGCGGTGGGCTACCTGCTGGCCATCGTCATCCGCATGGCCCTGTCGCGCAGCCGCGAGTTCGTGGCCGACGCCGGGGCCGTGGAACTGACCAAGAACCCCGATGCCATGATCGGCGCCCTGCGCAAGATCAGCGGCAGCGCGACGAAGCTGGAGGCCCCGGAGTCGGTGCAGGCGATGTTCCTCGAGAACAGCCGCTCCGGCGTGATGGACATCTTCGCCACCCATCCGCCGATCGAGAAGCGCATCGCGGCGCTGGTGAAGTATGCGGGCGGCTACGACACGCCGTCGCCGACGGTGGTCGATGCGAAAGGGCCGTGGGGTTAGGGTGCCTTGCTGCCGAGCTTCGGCGTGACGGGACCGCGCATGCGGCGCTCGCGGGCCAGAGTTTCCTCGGCCTCGGTGCGTTCGCGAGCCGACATCAGCATCCAACCCTGGGGCTTGAGCACCTCGATCGGCGAGAAGCGCGCCTTGTAGGCCATCTTCTCGCTGCCCGGGACCCAGTAGCCCAGATAGACGTAGGGCAGGCCATTCAGCGTCGCCTGGACGATGTGGTCGAGGATGATGAAGGTGCCCAGGCTGCGCTTCTCGGCCCGCGGGTCATAGAAGCTGTAGACCATCGACAGCCCGTCCCCCATCAGGTCGACCAGTACGCAGGCGATCAGGTCGCCCGGCCCACCGTCCTTCGACGGGGTGCGGTATTCAATCAGGTGGGTGCGGACCGCCGTGTCCTCGACCATGGCCACGTAGTCGGGCCAGGTCATCTCGGCCATGCCGCCGTCGGCGTGGCGCGCGAGCAGGTAGCGGCGAAGCAGGTCGAACTGCTCCATGGTCGCCTCGGACTCGACCAGATGGCGGCGGATGTCTGCGTTGCGGTTGAGAGTCTTCCGCTCGGACCGCGAGAAGACGTAGTCGCCGGCCGGAATCCGCGCCGAGGTGCAGGCGCTGCAGGCCTCGCAGGCCGGACGGTAGGCGATGTGCTGGGACCGGCGGAAACCGGACTGGGTCAGGCTGTCGTTGACCGACGGCCCGTCCCCGGGGGGCAGGTGGGCGAAGACCTTGCGCTCCTCACGACCCGGCAGGTACGGGCACGGCGAAGGCGCCGTCAGGAAGAACCGCATCCGCCGCGATGTGAAGTGGTGCGTCACAGCCCCTTTAACGCCTTGCGGCTCTCCTCTTTCCCCAGCAACGGATTAGGGCCCATGCCGCGTCAGTCTGCAAGCTTGGTTTGAGCGATCATCGTTCGTCAGTCCGGGGGCAGCACGGGGGCTTCGCGCAGCAGCACGATCGAGATGCGCCGATTGCCCGCCAGCATGGGATCGTCGGGGTATAATGGGTCGGAATTGGCCTTGCCGGCGACCTGGTAGACCCGGTCCGGGTTCACTCCGAAGCCCTGCAGCAGTTGCCGCGACACATCGGCGCGCTCGGACGACAGGCGCCAATCGGTGGCCACCGTGCGGCCCGAGGCCCCGGTGTTGGTGTGGCCGCTGATACTGAGGCGGTTGGGCAGCTGGTTGATGATCTTGGTGATCGCCCGCAGCAGCACCCGGGCTCGTTCGTTCGGCGCGGCGGCGCCTTCCTTGAACATCGAGCGGCCGTCCTGGTCGACCAGCTGAATGCGCAGGCCCTCCGGCGTCTGGTCGATCATGATCTGCTTGGACAGCTCAGCCAGTTCCGGCATCTCCTGCAACGCCTGGCGCAGGGACTGGGCGGCGGAGGCGAAGGCGGCGGCCTCGCGGGCCTGCAGCTCCTTGCGCAGCGCCTCTTCCGAAGCCGCGTCCAGGTCGCTGGCGCCGGGGTTGGTGTCGCTCTGGCCGGCAGCCTTGACGTCGGGCGGAGCCTCGGGCGCCATCTGCTCGACCATGGCCATCGAGCCGGAGCTCTTGGCGCCGTCATCGCCGAGGGCGGTGCCGCCGAGGATGCCGCCGGAACCGCTGGTGGTCTCGGCCACGCTGGCGGGGGCGAAGTAGTCGGCGATGCCGCGCTTCTGTTCGGGGCTGGTCGTGTTGATCAGCCACATCAGCAGGAAGAAGGCCATCATCGCCGTCACGAAGTCGGCATAGGCCACTTTCCACGCGCCGCCATGGTGTCCGCCGCCCGACACCTTCTTGACCTTCTTGATCAGGATCGGCGCGTCGCTGCTCAACGCCATGGTAAAACCCCGCTTAACCTTGATCCGGAAAGTGGTGGGCGTCGGTTAAGATGGGGTTGCGTTCGACCAGAGGATTCGGGGTTTCGAAATGAAAGTGGCGTTTGTCGGTTTGGGTGTGATGGGCTTCCCGATGGCGGGCCACCTCGCCAGGGCGGGTCACGATGTGGCGGTGTTCAACCGCAGCCCTGACAAGGCTTTCCGCTGGATCGCGTCCCATGCCGGTCGAGCCGAGACCAGCGTGGCCGAGGCGGCTCAGGATGCCGAGCTTGTCGCGCTCTGCGTCGGCAACGACGACGATGTCCGCCAGGTCGTCCCGGAAGCGCTCCAGACCATGGCGCCGGGAGGAATCATCGTCGACCACACCACCACCTCGGCCACGGTCGCCCGCGAGATGGCGCATCTGGCCGCCGAATCCGGCCGCTGGTTCATCGACGCGCCGGTCAGCGGCGGGCAGGCGGGGGCGGAGAACGGTCAGCTCACCATCATGGCCGGCGGCGACGCGAGCGCCTACGCGCGTGCCGAACCGGTGATCTCCGCCTACGCCAAGGCCGTACGCCGCATGGGCGAGGTCGGGACCGGCCAGCTGACCAAGATGTGCAACCAGATCGCCATCGCCGGCGTGGTCCAGGGTCTCGCCGAGGCCCTGCACTTCGCCAAGCGGTCGGGGCTCGATACCGACGGCGTGCTGGCCGCCATCTCCAAGGGCGCCGCCCAGTCCTGGCAGATGGAGAACCGCTGGGGGACCATGAGCGAGGGCAAGTTCGACTTCGGCTTCGCCGTCGACTGGATGCGCAAGGACCTGGGCCTAGTGCTGGATGAAGCTGCCGCCAACGGCGCCCGCCTCGACGTCACGACGCTGGTCGACGGCTACTATGCCGAAATCCAGGCCATGGGCGGCCATCGCTGGGACACCTCCAGCCTCGTTGCGCGGCTGGAGAGGCCCTAAGCTTTCAGCATCCGCGCCGCGCGCGGGGCGAAGTAGGTGATGATCCCGGACGCTCCGGCGCGCTTGAAGGCGGTCAGGCTCTCCAGGATCGCCCGTTCCTCGTCGATCCAGCCGTTGCCGGCGGCGGCCATGATCATCGCGTACTCGCCGCTGACCTGGAAGGCGAAGGTCGGCATGGCGAATTCGTCGACCACGCGGCGGACGATGTCGAGATAGGGCATGCCCGGCTTGACCATGACCATGTCGGCGCCCTCGGCGATGTCGAGGGCGACTTCGCGCAGGGACTCGTCGCTGTTGGCCGGGTCCTGCTGGTAGGTCTTCTTGTCGGCCGGGCCGAGCGTACCGAGTTTGCCCGAGCCGATCGCATCCCGGTACGGGCCGTAGAAGGCGGAGGCGTACTTCGCCGCATAGGACATAATCATAACATTCTGGAATCCTTCGGATTCCAGCGCTGATCTTATGATGCCGACGCGACCGTCCATCATGTCCGAAGGGGCGAGGATGTCGCAGCCGGCCCGGGCCTGGACCAGCGCCTGTTCGACGAGGGCGGCGATGGTGCTGTCGTTGTCGATGCCGCCTTCGACGATCAAGCCGTCGTGGCCGTGGTCGGTGAAGGGATCGAGCGCCACGTCGCACATGATCCCGACCTCGGGTGCGGCGGCCTTCATGGCTCGCACCGCGCGGCTGATCACGCCATCCGGGTCGGCGGCCATCGAGCCGGTAGCGTCCTTCCGGGCGCCGTCGATGTAGGGAAAGATGGCGATCGCCGGGATGCCCAGATCGCGGGCTTCGACGGCGGCCTTGGCGCAGTCCTCGACCGACAGGCGCTCGACGCCCGGCATCGAGGCCACCGGAATGCGACCTTCGCCCTCGTGCACCACCATCGACCAGATCAGGTCGGCTGGGGTCAGCACGCTTTCGCGGACCATGCGGCGGGTCCAGTCGGCCTGGCGCAGGCGGCGCAGGCGCGTAGCGGGGTAGGGGGCGAGCGGAGCGACGGTCATGGCTGCGCGGTTACGCCTTCGGTCCTTTTGGAGCAAGTCACGGGTTGCGCTGGGCGGCCTCCGGGCGTTGACAGGAGCGGCGCCGGGCGGCACGTCAACGTCGCTCGCGAACGAGAAGGGCAGGCTGTTGCCCCAATGGAGGCCTAACGCGCATGGATTTTTCCCTTACTGACGACCAGCGCGCGATCCGGGAGATGGCCCAGGCCTTCGCCCGGGATGAAATGGCCCCGCATTCGGCGAAGTGGGACGAAGACAAGCACTTCCCCGTCGATGTCATGCGCGACGCCGCGGCGCTCGGTTTCGCCGGCATCTATGTCGGCGACGACGTCGGCGGCTCCGGCCTCAAGCGTCTCGACGCCTCGATCATCTTCGAGGCCCTGAGCTATGGCGACGTGCCGACCGCGGCCTATCTCACCATCCACAACATGGCCTCCTGGATGATCGACCGCTTCGGCTCCGAAGAGCTGCGCCAGCGCTGGCTGCCGCGCCTGACGACCATGGAGCTGATCGCCAGCTACTGCCTGACCGAGCCGGGCGCGGGGTCCGACGCCGCCAGCCTGCGGACGACGGCGAAGAAGGACGGCGAGCACTATGTCCTCAACGGCTCCAAGGCGTTCATCAGCGGCGGCGGCGTCTCTGACGTGTATGTCGTTATGGCCCGCACCGGCGCGGACGGTCCCAAGGGGGTCTCGACCTTCGTCGTCGAGAAGGGGCAGGAAGGCCTGTCGTTCGGCGCTCAGGAGCGGAAGATGGGCTGGAACGCCCAGCCCACAGCCCAGGTCAATTTCGACAATGTCCGCGTCCATGAAATCAACCGCGTCGGCGGCGAGGGCGAGGGCTTCCGCTTTGCCATGATGGGCCTCGATGGCGGCCGGCTGAACATCGCCAGCTGTTCGCTCGGCGGCGCCCAGTTCGCGCTCGACACGGCCAAGGCCTACATGGAGACGCGCAACCAGTTCGGCAAAGCCCTGAAGGACTTCCAGGCCCTGCAGTTCAAGATCGCCGACATGGCCACCGAGCTCGAGGCCGCCCGCCTGATGGTCCGCCGCGCCGCCGACGCGCTCGACAAGCGCGATCCCGAGGCGACCAAGCTCTGCGCCATGGCCAAGCGTTTCGCCACAGACGCCGGCTTCTCCGTCGCCAACGACGCGCTGCAGCTGCACGGCGGCTATGGCTACCTGCAGGACTACCCGCTGGAGCGTATCGTCCGCGACCTGCGCGTCCACCAGATCCTTGAAGGCACCAACGAGATCATGCGGGTGATCATCAGCCGGGAGATGTTCCGCCAATGACCGAACCCGAAGTCCTCTGCCGCGTCGAATCCGGCGTCGGCCGCATCACCCTCAATCGCCCAAAGGCGCTGCATGCCCTCACGCACGGCATGTGCGAGGCGATGATCGAGGCCCTGCAGGTCTGGAAGGCCGATGACGCCGTCCATTGCGTGCTGATCGATCACAGCGGTGAGCGCGGGTTCTGCGCAGGCGGCGACATCCGCATGCTGGCCGAAAGCGGCGCCGGGGACGCCAAGGCGGCGCGGGCCTTCTTCCACACCGAGTACCAGCTCAACCACCTGCTGTTCGTCTATCCCAAGCCGGTGATCGCGGTGATGGACGGGGTGACCATGGGTGGCGGCGTCGGCCTGTCGATGCCCGCCAGCGTCCGCATCGCCACCGAGCGCACCACCTTCGCCATGCCCGAGACCGGCATCGGCCTGTTCCCCGACGTTGGCGGCGGCTGGTTCCTGCCCAGGCTGCCGGGAAAGGCGGGGCTGTGGCTGGCCCTGACCGGCGCGCGGATCAAAGCCGCCGACTGCTGCGCCCTGGGCGTCGCCAGCCACTTCATGCCGTTCGACCAGGTCGAGGCCTTCAAGGCCGCGCTGCTCGAGCATCCGACCAGCCTGGCCGGAGCGCTGGCGCCATTCATCGACGACGCCGGCCCGGCCCCGATCGAAGCCCATCAGGCCGACATCGACCGCCTGTTCGCCGGCGACTCGGTCGAGGCCATCATCGCCGAGCTGTCGGCCGACGGCGGCGACTGGGCCAGGGCCCAGCTGGCCACTCTCGCGACCAAGTCTCCGCAGACCCTGAAGGTCGCCTTCCGTCAGCTGGCCCACGGCGCGCAGTTCACCGACTTCGCCGACAACATGGTCATTGAGTATCGCATCGGCTCGCGGGTGGTGCGGATGCACGACTTCCTCGAGGGCGTGCGCGCCGTGATCATAGAGAAGGACAATACGCCCCGCTGGAACCCAGCCGCCGTGGGCGATGTCGAGGATGCGGTTCTGGACGACATATTCGCGCCTTTGGGCGATGGCGAATGGACGCCGCTGACTTGAGGCCACAACCGGCATAGAAAAAGCCGGGGTCGGGGAAACGAAGGGACGAGAACTGAAGATGAAGACCCATGCCCGCTGGCTGGCGCTCGCCGCCGTGTTCGTCGTCGCCGCCTGCGAGACCGTACCGCCGCCGCCTCCGCCGCCCCCCGCCGACGCGCCGCTCGCCAGCGTTCCGCCGTGGATCAACGCCGCGCTCAACGATCCCGCCCGTCCTGAAGCCGACCGCGCCCGTGACGTCGCTCGCAAGCCCGGCCAGGTCCTGGCCTGGGCCGGTGTGCGTCCAGGGATGAAGGTCGTCGACCTGATTCCGGGGCAGGGCTACTTCACCCGCATTCTGTCCAAGGCCGTCGGTCCTACCGGCAAGGTCTTCGCCTATGTCCCCGACGAGCTGACGGCCATCGCCAAGGGGCGTCCGCCCTCGGTCGCCGCATTCGCGGGCAAGCCGCCCTACGCCAACACCCGGATGATCCTGCGCCGGCTGTCCGACTTCGGCGCGCCGGAGAAGGTCGATGTCGTCTTCACCGCCCAGAACTATCACGACATGCACGCGGCCTTCATGGGCCCGGCCGACCTGGCGGTGGTGAACCGGCAGGTGTTCAAGGCGCTCAAGCCGGGCGGCGTCTACATCGTCATCGACCACGCCGCGAAGGGTGGATCGGGCCTGCGCGACACCGACAGTCTGCACCGCATCGACCCTGCCATCGTCCGCAAGGAGATCGAGGCCGCCGGCTTCGTCTTCGAGGGCCAGAGCAATCTGTTGCGCAATGCGCGCGACCCGCTGACCGCCAACGTCTTTGACGCCGGCATCCGCGGCAACACCGACCAGTTCGCGTACAAATTCCGCAAACCGAGGAACGCCCGCTAATGAACTTCAAGCTCGTGACGCCGCTCGCCGGCGTTCTGGCGATCGCCCTGGCCGCTTCGGCCATGGCCGCGCCCAGCTCGTCCGACGTTCCGGACAACCTGCTCACCGCGATCGCCGATCCGGCTCGCCCCGAGAAGGACCGCGCCCGCGACGCCGCTCGCCATCCCGGTGAGATCCTGGCCTTCGCCGGGGTGAAGCCGGGCGACAAGGTCGGCGACTTCATCATCGGCGGCGGCTACTTCACCCGCATCCTGGCCAAGGCCGTCGGCCCGACCGGCAAGGTCTATGCCTTCACCCCGGCCGAGTTCATCTCGTTCAACAAGCAGTACGGGACCGATCTCGACACGGTCGCCGGCGCCTATTCCAACGTCGTGCCGCTGAAGACCTCGCTCGGCGCCTACGCGCCGGCCGAGAAGCTGGACCTGATCTTCACCGCGCAGAACTACCACGACATGCATCTGGGCTTCATGAAGCCCGAGCAGATCGCGGCGGTGAACAAGTCGGTGTTCGACGCCCTCAAGCCGGGCGGCGTCTACCTGGTCATCGACCACTACGCCAAGGACGGTTCGGGCACGGCCGACTCCAGCAAGCTGCACCGGATCGACATCGCCTCGGTGAAGTCCGAGCTGACCGCCGCCGGCTTCGTGCTGGAAGGCGAGAGCCCGCTGCTGCGCGCCGAGGCCGATCCGCGCACCGCCAGCGTGTTCGACGACTCCATCAAGGGGAAGACCGACCAGTTCGTCCTCAAGTTCCGCAAGCCCAAGTAAGAACCAGCATGACCCGCATCGCATTCATCGGCCTCGGCAACATGGGCGCCGGCATGGCGGCCAATCAGGCGAAGGCCGGCCGGCAGGTCGCCGCCTTCGACCTGTCGCAGGCGGCGGTCGACCGCGCCGTCGCCGGCGGCTGCAACGCCGCTGCTTCGGTCGCCGAGGCAGTGAAGGATGCGGAGGTGGTGATCACCATGCTGCCGGCGGGGCAGCACGTCCGCTCGGTCTATGCCGAGCAGGTGCTGCCCAACGCGCCGACGTCGGCGCTGCTGATCGACTGCTCGACCATCGACGTCGACAGCGCGCGGGCGGTGGGCGAGCAGGCGAGGGCGGGCGGCTTCCGCTTCGCCGACGCCCCCGTCAGCGGCGGCATCATGGCCGCCGAGGCCGGTAGCCTGGCCTTCATGGTCGGCTGCGACGAGGCCGACTATCCGGCCTTCGAGGACGCTCTCAAGCCGATGTCGCGGGCCGTGTTCCACGCCGGCGGCCTGGGATCGGGACAGGCGGCGAAGATCTGCAACAACATGCTGCTCGGCGTGTCGATGATCGGCGTCTGCGAGAGCTTCGCCCTCGCCGAGAAGCTGGGGCTGGAGCCGGAGCGGTTCTTCGAGATCGCGTCCAAGTCCTCGGGCCAGTGCTGGTCGCTGACCACCTACTGCCCGTGGCCGGGGCCGGTCGAATCCGCGCCCTCGAACCGCAACTACGAGGGCGGGTTCCTGACCGGGCTTATGCTCAAGGACCTGAAGCTTGCGCAGGAAGCGGCGGCCAAGTCGGGGGCCTCGACCCCGATGGGCGCCCAGGCCGAGGCGCTGTACGCACTGTTCGACGGCCTCGGCTATGGCCAGAAGGACTTCTCGGCGATGCTGCAGCTGTTCCGCGGCAAGCTCGACGGTCTCAACGCCTGACGGCGAAGACTTGAGCCAGATCAATACGGACCGGGCACGATCGCGATAGCGTCGGCCCGTTACCTGAGAACGGTTCGCGCAAGACCTGCGTCGATTCACGCATTAGGTTTGCAAATGAAACGCCCGTAAGTGGACACGGGACTGTCACGGTGCGACAAGCCGCGCCGAAACGAGAACAAGGAGCCGGCCGGGCGGATATCCGCCGTCACGGGGCCGGGCGTCGTCGATGGACTACAAGGCCGCTTTCCGGAACGCCGTCGAACAGGTGCGGAGCGAAGGTCGCTATCGGGTCTTCGCCGACCTCAAGCGCCAGCGCGGCAAGTTCCCGCGCGCCACCTTCACCCGGACCGACGGTTCCGAGCACGACATCGTCGTCTGGTGCTCTAACGACTATCTCGGCCAGGGCCAGAATCCGGTCGTTCTCGACGCCATGCACGCGGCCATCGACGCCAACGGCTCGGGCTCGGGCGGCACCCGCAACATCTCCGGCACCACCCACTTCCACGTCGAGCTCGAGCGCGAGCTGGCCGACCTGCACGACAAGGAAGCGGCGCTGCTGTTCACGTCCGGCTACGTCTCCAACGAGGCGACGCTGTCGACGCTCTACAAGATCCTGCCCGGGCTGATCATCTTCTCGGACGAGCTCAACCACGCCTCGATGATCAGCGGCATCCGCAATGGCGGCGGCAAGCGGCACATCTATCGCCACAACGACCTCGCTCACCTCGAAGAGCTGCTGGCGGACGCCCACCCGGACGCCCCAAAGCTGGTGGCGTTCGAGAGCGTCTATTCGATGGACGGCGACATCTCCGACATCCCGGGCACCGTGGCCCTGGCCAAGAAATACGGCGCCCTGACCTACATCGACGAAGTCCACGCGGTCGGCCTTTATGGGGAGCGCGGCGGCGGCGTCTCCGAGCGTGACGGCGTCGCAGCCGAGATCGACATCATCGAGGCGACCCTCGGCAAGGCCATCGGCGTCATGGGCGGCTACATCGCCGCCGACGCGGTGATCGTCGATGCGATCCGCTCCTACGCTTCGGGCTTCATCTTCACGACGTCGCTGCCGCCGGCCCTGACCGCCGGGGCCCTGGCTTCCGTGCGCTGGCTCAAGCAGCACAACGAGGTCCGCGAAGCCCACCAGGAGCGCGCCGCGACCCTGAAGAAGATGATGACCGACGCCGGTCTGCCGGTGATGGAAAGCTCCGTCAGCCACATCGTGCCGGTGATGGTCGGCGACGCCGTCCACTGCAAGATGGTCTCGGACATGTTGCTCGAGGACCATGGCGTCTATGTGCAGCCGATCAACTATCCGACCGTGCCGCGTGGCACCGAGCGGCTGCGCTTCACCCCGACGCCGTTCCATACGGACGAGATGATGCGCGATCTGGTGCAGGCGATGTCCAACCTTTGGGCCCACTGCAACATCGTTCGCGTGGGCGGCGTGGCGGCCTAGGCTTTCGCCAGAGCCGCCGTCGCGCTAGACTAACTGATCGATTTCTGGAGCTACTTCCGCCGCCGAACGCCTTTACCCAGTCCGATCTTCCTCGCGAAGTCAGAGCGACGCTCGGCGTATGCCGGCGCGACCATCGGGTAATCCGGCGGCAGGCCCCATTTGCGGCGATAATCTTCCGGCGACAGATCGAAACGCGAGCGCAGGTAACGCTTCAGCATCTTCAGATGCGCCCCGTCTTCCAGACAGACGATGTAGTCCCGCTGCACCGAGCGCGAGATCGGCACGGCCGGCTTCTGCTTTTCCTTCGGCGCGACGGCGACGGCGCTAGTCAGGCCGGCCAGAGAGCCATGTATGGTTCGAATCAGGTCGGGGAGGGCGGTCGCGCCCACCGCGTTACGGCTCACATAAGCGGCCACGATCTCCGAGGTGTTGGCCAGGAGATCGGTTTCGGCGTCGTCCGAGTGGACGGTTTCCTCAGTCATTCCTGCCCCTTTCACACGATAGGTCACGCAGCCTCCGGTCGTTGTTTCGGAGGGGTTCGACTGGCAACGCGTCCGGTGAGGGCCGGTTCCGATTGATCGCGCCGCCCACGGCGCTAAAGAGGGCGCGCCACCGCGCCGCAGCACAGGGGTTTCGACCATGAACGCCACCACCACGATCCGCCCCGCCTTCTTCGGCGCCGACCTGACCAAGGCCGATCCGGCCATCGCCGAAGCCATCGCTCACGAGCTGCAGCGGCAGCAGAACCAGATCGAGCTGATCGCCTCCGAGAACATTGTCAGCAAGGCGGTGCTGGAGGCCCAGGGATCGATCCTGACCAACAAGTACGCCGAGGGTTACCCAGGCAAGCGCTACTACGGCGGCTGCGAGTACGTGGACGTCATCGAGCAGCTGGCCATCGACCGCGCCAAGCAGCTGTTCGGCGCCGGCTTCGCCAACGTCCAGCCGCACTCGGGCGCCCAGGCCAACCAGGCGGTGTTCATGGCCCTGCTGACGCCGGGCGACACCTTCATGGGCATGGATCTGGCCGCCGGCGGCCACCTGACCCACGGCAGCCCGGCCAACCAGTCCGGCAAGTGGTTCAAGCCCGTCGCCTACACCGTGCGCCAGGAAGACCAGTACATCGACTACGACAACGTCGCCGAGGTCGCCCAGCGCGAGAAGCCCAAACTGATCATCGCCGGCGGCTCCGCCTACGGCCGCGCTATCGACTTCAAGCGCTTCCGCGAAATCGCCGACAGCGTCGGCGCGCTGCTGATGGTCGACATGGCCCACTACGCCGGGCTTGTCGCCGGCGGGGCCTATCCCAATCCCGTGCCGCACGCCCACGTCGTCACCACCACCACCCACAAGACCCTGCGCGGGCCGCGCGGCGGCCTGGTGCTGACCAACGACGAGGCGATCGCCAAGAAGATCAACTCGGCGGTGTTCCCCGGCCTGCAGGGCGGCCCGCTGGAGCATGTCATCGCCGCCAAGGCCGTGGCCTTCGGCGAGGCGCTGCAGCCGGACTTCAAGGTCTATGCCGAGCAGGTCGTGACCAACGCCAAGGCCCTGGCCGCGACCCTGGTCGAGGCGGGCGTCGCCATCGTCTCCGGCGGCACCGACAGCCACGTCATGCTGGTCGACCTGCGGCCCAAGGGCGTCACCGGCCGCGATACCGAGGCCGCTCTCGAGCGGGCCAACATCACCTGCAACAAGAACGGCATTCCGTTCGACACAGCCTCTTTCACCGTGACCTCGGGCGTGCGCCTCGGGACCCCGGCGGGCACCACCCGCGGCTTCGGCGTCGAGGAGTTCAAGCAGATCGGCCGCTGGATCGGCGAGGTCGTCGACGGCCTGGCCGCCAACGGCGCCGACGGCAACGCGGCGGTCGAGGCCAAGGTGCGCGAACAGGTGCTGGCGTTGACGGCGCGGTTCCCTATCTACAACTAATAGGGACGGCCGCTCGGGAGGGGCCCAGATCATGCGTTGCCCGTTCTGCGGCCACATGGAAAGCCAGGTGAAGGACAGCCGCCCGTCGGAAGACGGCGCGGCGATCCGTCGTCGTCGTCTCTGCCCCGAATGTGGCGGCCGGTTCACGACCTTCGAACGCGTGCAACTGCGCGAGCTGACCATCGTCAAACGTTCGGGCCGGCGCACGCCCTTCGATCGCGAGAAGCTGGCCCGTTCGGTGGCGCTGCCGCTGCGCAAGCGGAACATCGAGCCCGAGCGCGTCGATCGGCTGATCAACGGCATCGTCCGCCAGCTGGAAAGCATGGGCGAGACCGAGCTGGCCTCGACCGTGGTCGGCGAGATGGTGATGAAGTCGCTGAAGGCGCTCGATGACGTGGCCTACGTCCGCTACGCCTCGGTCTATCGCGACTTCCGCCACACCGACGACTTCGCCCAGTTCCTGAGCGTCGAAGGCCTCGCCGAAGACGCGGAGGATTAGGCGCTTGGGCGTCACGCTCAAGCTGGCCACCTCGCTCGACGGACGGATCGCCACCGCGTCGGGGGAAAGCCGCTGGATCACCGGTCCGGAGGCGCGCGAACAGGTGCACAGGCTGCGCGCCCTTCACCAGGCGGTTCTGGTCGGCGTCGAGACGGCCATCGCCGACGATCCGGAGCTGACCGTGCGCCTGCCGGGCTATGTCGGTTTCCAGCCGGTGCGTGTGGTGCTCGACAGCCGACAGCGCCTGCCGGTGGCCAGCAAGCTTGTCCAGACCGCCGAGCGCCTGGAGACCGTGGTGCTGACGGCGGGTAATCCAAACAATCGTTTGACTGACGCTGGGGTGACCGTGCTCAAGGTTGCGTCCAGTGACGGGCGGCCCGAGCCGAAGGCGGCGCTGGCGGCCTTGAAGGAATACCTGATCACCCGCTTTCACCGGATCGTTCCGGCCACGGCGGGCCAGGCGGTGTACGAGCCGAACGTGATGATCGAGGGCGGCGGACAGGTGGCGGCGAGCTTCCTGGCGGCCGGACTGGTCGACGCGGTGGAGTGGTTCCGGGCGCCGATCGTGCTCGGCGACGAAGGCCGGCCCGGGGTCGGCGGCTTCGTGCTGAAAGACCTGGCCGCGGCCCCCCGTTTCCGCCGGGTGGCGGTCGAGACGGTCGGCGACGACCTGTGGGAGCGATACGAGAAGGCCTGATGTTCACCGGAATTGTCACCGACGTGGGACGCGTCCGCTCCGTGCGCGACACCAACCGCGACCGCCGCTACGAGATCGAGACCGCGTACGACGTGGCCGGCATCGACATGGGCGCCTCCATCTCCCACGCGGGCTGCTGCCTGACCGTGGTCGAGAAGGGAGAGGGCTGGTTCGCCGTAGAAGTCAGCCACGAGACCCTGTCCAGGACCACGCTCGACCAATGGGGCGAGGGCCATCGCATCAATCTCGAGCGCGCGGCCAAACTCGGCGACGAGATGGGCGGCCACGTTGTCTCCGGCCACGTCGACGGCGTCGGCGAGGTTCTGTCGGTGGACAGCGAAGGCGGCTCGCACCGCGTCCGCATCCGCGCGCCGAAGCCGCTGCACCGGCTGATCGCCCCCAAGGGCTCGATCGCCGTCGAAGGCGTCAGCCTGACCGTCAACGAGGTCGAGGACGACGTCTTCGGCATTAATCTGATCCCGCACACCTGGGATGTGACCACTCTCGGCGAGATGAAACCGGGCTCGAAGGTCAATCTCGAGATCGACATGCTGGCGCGTTACCTCGCGCGGTGGCAGGAGACCGCCTGACATGAGTGAAGACACCCCCATCTCCCCGATCGAGGATATCATCGAGGACGCCCGCAACGGGCGGCCCTACATCCTCGTCGATGCGGAAGACCGCGAAAACGAGGGCGATGTCATCATCCCCGCGCAGTTCGCCACGCCCGAGCAGATCAACTTCATGGCCCGGCACGCCCGCGGCCTGATTTGCCTGTCGATCACCGCCGAGCGCGCTCGCCAGCTGCGCCTGCCGCCGATGACGGCCGACAACCGCGAGAGCATGACCACCGCCTTCACCGTCTCGATCGAGGCGAAGGAAGGGGTCACCACCGGCATCTCGGCGCATGACCGCAGCCACACCATCGCAGTCGCTATCGACCCGACCAAGGGGCCGGACGACATCGTCTCGCCCGGGCACATCTTCCCGCTCGTCGCTCGCGACGGCGGCGTGCTGGTCCGCGCCGGCCATACCGAGGCGGCCGTGGACATCTCGCGTCTGGCCGGTCTCAACCCGGGCGGCGTGATCTGCGAGATCATGAAGGACGACGGGACCATGGCCCGGCTGCCGGACCTGGTCGCCTTCGCCCAGCTGCACGGCCTCAAGATCGGCACCATCGCTGACCTGATCGCCTACCGCCGCCGTACCGAGCGGCAGGTGGACCGGGTGCTGGAGACGCCGTTCCACAGCGTCCACGGCGGCGACTTCCGGATGATGGTCTACCGCAACCTGATCGACCGGTCCGAGCACGTGGCCATGGTCAAGGGCCGGATCGAAGCGGACAAGCCGACCCTGGTGCGGATGCACCAGGTCGATTTCGCGGTCGACATGCTCGGCTTCAGTGGCGGCCGTCGCGACTATGTCGCCGCCGCTCTGCGCGCCATCGGCGACAACGACGGCCCCGGCGTGGCGGTGTTCATCCGCGACCCCAGCCCGACCTGGCTGTCGGACCGCTACGGCGGCGACGCCGGCGCCCAGTACCGCAACAATGCCCTTCGCGACTACGGCGTCGGCGCGCAGATCCTGCTGGACCTGGGGGTGCGGGAAATGGTCCTTCTCACCTCCAGTTCGTTCAAACCGGCGGCGCTGGAGGGCTACGGCCTCAAGATCGTCGGCCGCAAGCCCATCGAGACGCCCGACAGCGGGCGGGAGTGATTTGATGTCCCAAGACAAGGTCCGCATCCTGATCGTGGAAGGCCGGTTCTATTCGGACCTGTCCGACGAACTGTTGCGGGGGGCGACCGACGCGATCACCGCCTTCGGGGGGGAGTACGACGTCGTCACGGTGCCGGGCGCGCTTGAGATTCCGGCCATCATCGCCATCGCCGACGAGGCCGGCGGCACGGGTGTCCGCTATGACGGCTACGTGGCCCTCGGCTGCGTGATCCGCGGCGAGACCTATCACTTCGAGATCGTCTCCAACGAGGCCTCGCGCGGCCTGATGGATCTGGCCGTGCGGCGCAACCTCGCCATCGGCAACGGCATCCTGACCGTCGAGGACGAGGAGCAGGCCTGGGCCCGCGCCCGCGTTTCCGAAGGCGACAAGGGCGGCGGCGCGGCCCGCGCCTGCCTCGACGTGCTGAATTTCAAGCTCGGCCAGACGCGATGAGCGGCGACAGCAAGCCCGCGTCCCTCAAGGAGGCCTACGACAAGCTTGTCGCGGCCACCGAGGAGAAGACCCAGCTGAGCGCCCGCGAGCGTCGGGCCCGCACCGTCGCGCGTCTCGCCGCCGTTCAGGCCCTCTACCAGATGGAGATGGGCGGAGCCGGGGCCGAGCATGTGGTCCGCGAATTCAGCGAGCACCGCTTTGACGGCGACATCGAGGGCGAGACCCTGGCCGAGGCCGATGAGGTCTTCTTCGCCGAGCTGGTCAAGGGCGTGGTCGCCGAGCAGGCTTCGATCGACACCGCCATCACCGCCCGCCTCGCCACCGGCTGGCGGCTGGAGCGCATCGACGCCACCCTCCGCGCCATCCTGCGCGCCGGCACCTGGGAACTGATCCGCCGCCCCGACGTGCCGGTCGAGGTGGCCATCGACGAATACGTCGAGATCGCCAAGTCGTTCTTCGAAGGCCCGGAGCCGGGCTTCGTCAACGGCGCCTTGGACGGTATCGCCCGCGATGCCCGGGGGTGAGTTCGACTGGATCGCGCAGCTCCTGAGACCCCTGACGCGGGGCGCTCCGGAGGCGCTCGATCTGCTCGACGATGCGGCGGTTCTGCCGTCGCGCCCAGGCTTCGACCTGGTGGTGACCAAGGATGCGATGGTCGCCGGCGTCCATTTCCTCGAAGACGATCCGCTCGACCTGATCGCGCGCAAGCTGCTGCGAGTGAACCTGTCCGACCTCGCCGCCAAGGGCGCGGAGCCCTACGGCTATTTTCTGACCACCGCCTGGCCGACCGGGACAGACTGGGACGCCAAAGCGCTGTTCGCCAAGGGGCTGGCGGAGGACGGCGAGGCCTTCGACCTCAGCCTGCTCGGCGGCGACACCGTCTCCACGCCCGGCCCGCTGACCCTGACCGCGACGCTGCTGGGCTGGGTCCCGGCGGGAACGGCCGTCCTACGGCGCGGGGCCAAGCCCGGCGACCGGCTGGGCGTGAGCGGCCCCATCGGCGACGGCTTCCTGGGCCTGCCCTCGGCGCGCGGCGAGCTCGACGAGCGCTTCGCGCGGGTCTCCAACCACTATCGTCATCCCGAGCCGAGGCTGGACCTGATCGCCGTACTACGCGAGCGGGCGAGCGCCGCCGCCGACGTCTCCGACGGCCTACTGGCCGATGTCGGCCATATCGCCACCGCCAGCGGCTGCGCGGTGAGCATCGATCTCGAGCGTCTGCCAGTGTCGGAGGAAGGGGAGATCTGGCTCTCCGAGCGTGGCGATCGCGCCGAGGGACTCAGCGTTCTCGTGACCGGCGGCGACGACTACCAGATCGTAGCCGCGTTCACGGGCGAGGTTCCGGATGGCTTCACCGACATCGGCCGGTTCGAGGCCGGGCAGGGCGTCTCGGCCGCACTAGGCGAGCGTACGATCGATCCCGGCCGCCTCGGCTGGACCCACCGCTAGCCTAACCGCGCCTTAACCAAGGCGGGGTCACATCGAGCCATGCACCGCCGCCAGATCCTTGCCGCCCTGCCGCTGCTGTTCGTCGCCGGCCCCGTTCTGGCCAGCGAGGAGCCGAAGAAGGCGGACACTCAGTACGTCGATCTCTCGCCCGTGGCCCTGCCGATCGTCGTCGGTGGCCGGCTGGTCAACTACGTATTCTGCAGCCTGCGGGTGAACTTGACGCCCTCCGCCGACGCAGCCGCGATCCGGACCAAGGAGCCGCGGTTCCGGGACGCCATCGTCCGCGCCGGACACCGCACGCCGTTCACCCTGGCCACCGACTACACCAAGGTCGACGAGGCCCGGCTGAAGGCGGTTCTATTGCGCGAGGCCATCGCTATCGCCGGCGCCAAGAACATCCTCTCGGTCACCCTGACCAGCCAGACGCCCAAGCAGCGCAGCCGCCTGCCGCGCCCGGCGTCCGCCACCCGCTGATCCCACGCGCGGTTGCGCCCGCTGCTGTTCCAGATAACGTGGTTGCCTTGATCGAATGGGCGCCGACAAATGGCGTCTCAACAAAATGGGAATCAGGGGGTCCGGTTAAGCTTGGACCGTTAGGTCGACCGGAGATCCTTGGCCCGAACAAATAGGGGCTCTTGGAAACTATGGTTATCGACTTTCTCTGGCTGGCGATTCTCGCCGGTCTGCTCGCCGTCGTATACGGCGCAGTGCAGACCGCCGGGTTGCTCAAGAAATCGCCTGGCAACGCGCGTATGCAGGAGATCGCCGCGGCGATCCAGGAAGGCGCTCAGGCCTACCTGAACCGGCAATACACCACCATCGGCATCGTCGGCGTCCTCGTGATCGTCGTCCTGGCCGTGTTCTTCAAGAGCTGGGAACAGCCGGTCGGCTTCGCCGTCGGCGCCATCCTCTCCGGCGCGGCCGGCTTCGTGGGCATGCTGATCTCGGTCCGGGCCAACGTCCGCACCGCGCAGGCGTCTTCCGAGAGCCTCGCCAAGGGCCTCAACATCGCCTTCACCTCCGGCGCCATCACCGGCATGCTGGTGGCGGGCCTCGCCCTGATCGGGGTCGCCGGCTATTACTGGGTGCTCACCGGCCCGATGGGCAACGCGCTGACCAGCCGCGTCGTCATCGACTCCCTGGTCTCGCTCGGCTTCGGCGCTTCGCTGATCTCGATCTTCGCCCGTCTCGGCGGCGGCATCTTCACCAAGGGCGCCGACGTCGGCGGCGACATGGTCGGCAAGGTCGAAGCCGGCATTCCCGAGGATGATCCCCGCAACGCGGCCACCATCGCCGACAACGTCGGCGACAACGTCGGCGACTGCGCCGGCATGGCCGCCGACCTGTTCGAGACCTATGCGGTGACCACGGTCGCCACCATG